>ENA-ORNY01000022-ORNY01000022.1-human-gut-metagenome-genome-assembly--contig:-NODE-22-length-131277-cov-11.811114_pt1 | contig 131277 bp, 114 predicted proteins | sample MGYA00242122_ERZ509036 | MGnify/ENA primary metagenome ERZ509036 (study PRJEB26280, sample SAMEA2338696) | human gut metagenome | biome: human gut; feature: human-associated habitat; material... | reverse complement strand
GATAGCGCGGCGGATTTTCAGATTGGTAGCTTGTCTCCTGCTCCTCGTCGAGGATGACAAGGCCCAGGTTTTCAAACGGCGCGAACACGGCGCTCCGCACGCCGATCAAAATCCGCGCCGTGCCACTGCGCGTCCGGTCCCACACATCCCCCCGCTCGTTCTGGGACAACTTGCTGTGGGCCACAGCGACAGCGTCACCGAACCAAGCCTGAAAACGCTGGACAATCTGTGTCGTCAAGGCGATTTCCGGTACCAGGACGAGGACCTGCCGGTTCTCCCGCACTGCTTCGTCCGCAGCGCGCAGGTAGACTTCCGTCTTGCCGCTGCCCGTAATCCCCCGGAGCAGATATTCCTCCGCCGCGCCCTGGTGCAAGGATGCGCGGATTGCGTCGACGGCCTGCTGCTGTTCCGCCGTCAGCCGCAGGGTCTCTTTCCGTTCCCGCGGCCGATCGTAACTGTTGCGCAGGACTCGCTTTTCCGTTTTTTCCGCCCAGCCCAGCCGGGCCAGGGTCCGCAACATTTCCGCGTGGATGCCGCCGGCTTCGGCTTCCTTGACCGTCACCGCCTCCGGCGCCTTTTCCCGCAGGAAAGCCAGGGCCTTGTGGCGGCTCTGGAGCCGCGCCTGCCCGGCCGTGTCTGCCAAAGCCGCCTGCCCGGCTTCCGTCAGGACATAGGCCAGGATGGTCCGCGGCTTCAGCCGTTCTTCCAGGGCTTCGGCCACGACTTTGCCTCCTTCGTAGACCCGGCGGCGGCGCAGGCTGCCCTTGCCGGGAATGAAGAGGCGCATGGCCTCGGCTTCCGTACACATGTAATAACGCGCTAACCAGCGGGCCGTGGCGAGCATTTCCTCATCAAACCAGGGCGCGCTGCCGACGACGGCAGCCAGGTCCTTGACATCCCCCAGGCCGACTTTGGCTCCATCCCGCGCCATGCGCCGCCGCGCCTCCGCTTCCGTATAGACGCGCACCACAAACCCTTCGGTTTTACGGCTGCCGAAGGGGACTAGGACACGCCATCCCGCCGTCAACGCCGGAAAATCTTCCGGGACGCGGTAGATGAATTGTTTGAACAGATTCCGGACAGGCAGATTGATTGCTACCAATACGTATTGCAAGGAAGAACCTCCCGATCTTTTTCAAGCCCGCCTCAGGCGGCACGATTCGTGCCGTCGGCGTAGTCGATGACGACACCGGGCTGCACGTTATAGACAAAGACATGGAAACGGACGCCTTTTCCCCCATCCTCGACGGACCAGGCTTCCATTACGACACCGCGGGCCACCAGATCCCGGCCACGATAGATCGGCGTCACCCGGTACAACACATGGCGCCTCGTATGGCGGATGTAGTCCGCGACCCGATTTTCAAACGGAAGCATCCCGATGACATTGAAATAGCGGGTTCCCGTAATCAGGTTCAGGCGATTGGCATTTTCCCCACAGAGCTGGAACGCAATCAAGTGACACCGGTTATACAGGTACTTGCCATCCACAAAGGGATACTTGGAGAGCTGCCAGCCTGACGGTTTAACCATCCCGATGGGCTGCCGCTTCCCCTTCGGCAGCAGTTCCGGCCCCAGGCGCCCCATGGCGGTACCGCAGCGTCCCAGGGCATCCAGGGGAGTAAACTGGAAATAGGCATTTTTTCGGGACAGGAGGGCCTGGGGAAAGCGCGGGCGATTTCCTTCCAGCACCACGTAGGGCTTTCCGGCGTAGACCGGCAGGGACTCCCAGACCGGGACGACGTCTCCCACGGCAGGGACTCCCGTCCCCTCCTTTTCCGCCAGGGCCAGCTGTGCCGGCGGCGTTCCTGCCGCCGTCGAGGAAGCTCCTTCCTGGACATAGCCCGAAACGAAAAAGAAGCTCAAAAAAGCGGTGAGCACCACTGCCAGCACCATTCCCAGATACCGGACCAGCCGCGCTCCCGCCGAAGCCCGCCGTCCACTCCGTCGCGCCATGGCAATGCCCCCTTCCCGAATCTTCTGCGTCCATTATAGCACACCGCCCGCCAGCGCGGCGCGCCGCGCCGGCGGCAGGCAGAAGCAAACTGTTAAGTATGATATAAAGTTCACAAAAAAATCACAGCAAAATGGAACCTGGCGGCGGACATGCCGAAACCACTTGTCTTTCCCTTCCGCCCATGCTAGAATGAGGCAATAACGCCAAAATTTTTAGAAAATTCGATATCTCGGCTACCTCTGGCGTTATAAGGAAGGAAAACGTTCCCTCCAGAAAGGAAAAGGATGACTTACACTCGCACGGAAGCAATCGACCGCCTGCTCCAGGCCTACCGCCGGTACTATACGGTCACCCGGTTCGATGGCGGCCCCGGTTCGGTCCCGGCGGAGGAAGACTGGTTCCGCGAAGCCGATCGGATCGTGCCTCCCACAGGGGACCCCGACGTGACCCTCACTGCCATCGGGGAATACTACGAGCGCACGGGACAGCACCTGCTCCTGCGGCAGAACGAAATCTGGGCGGCCCGACAGGAAGAATTCCTGTTCCTGTTCAACGTGACGGAACTCACACCGGAACGGTTTGCCGCGTGCCGGGATTTTGCCCGCGACGCGGGGATGTCCATGGCCCACATCGGGCCGGAACATATGTACACCTACATCTCCCCCCTTTTCGTCTGTGACCGTGTCCACGAAGAAGCGCGGCGCCAGTTGGAACAATGCCGCATCTACAAGACCTTCCGTTTTTCCTTTCACGGCTGGCTTGATTTCCACGCCGCCTGCTACGATGCGTCCCGGGGTACCCTGTCTTTCAACAAGGCCGGTACTTGCATGCGGGAGCCCCTGGAAGGGATCCTGTTCCCGGAGAAAAAAGAGCGGAAAGGGCTGTCCCGCTTTTTTTAAGAAAAACAGAGAGAGATTTCGGCGGCCCGCAGAAAAAGACTAGATAAAAGATTTTTGAGGGGAAAGAGGAGGATTTTTGCATGAACACACTGGTATTATTGCTCGTCTGTATGGCCATCCTATTTGCCGGCTATGTCGGCTACGGCGGGTGGCTCGTCAAACAATGGGGCGTCGGGGAAGGCGATAAGCCGACACCGGCCCACACCATGGCGGACGGCGTGGACTACGTCCCCGCCAAGGCCCCGGTCCTCATGGGACATCATTTTTCGTCCATTGCCGGCGCAGGCCCGATTACAGGGCCCATCGCGGCCGCTATTTTCGGTTGGGTCCCTGTCGCCCTGTGGGTCCTGATCGGCGGCATCTTCTTCGGCGGCGTCCATGATTTCGGGGCGCTCTTTGCGTCTGTCCGGAACAAGGGACAGTCCATCGGGGAAATTATTTCTTCCAATATGTCCAAACGCGCCAAACAGCTCTTTATCACCTTCGCCTACCTGACGCTGATTCTCGTCGTGGCAGCCTTCGCAGCCATTGTTTCCTCGACCTTCGGCGCCACGTACCGGAACGGCGTCCTCGATCAGGCAGCCAGCGCGACCAATGCCTCCGTGGCCATGGTTTCCCTGCTCTTCATCGTCGTCGCCATCGTGTTCGGCATCTTCGTTTATCGCCGGCACACCTCCGTCGTAGCCTCTTCGGTCTTTGGCGTCGCGGCCATCATCTTCGTCATGGCCATCGGCATGAATTGGCATCCGCTGTATTTCTCCACCAAGACCTGGATGATCCTCGTCGGCATTTACATCACCATCGCCTCGGTCACCCCGGTCTGGATCCTGCTCCAGCCGCGTGACTATTTGAGTTCCTTCCTGCTGTATGCCATGTTGATTGTCGCCGTAGTCGGCATTTTCGGCGCCCATCCCGATATCGACCCGAACCTGTTCCCGGCTTTCACGGGCTTCTCCGTGACCACGAAGAACGGCGTCCTGTTCCTGTTCCCGATTCTCTTCACGACCGTCGCCTGCGGTGCCATTTCGGGCTTCCATTCCCTCGTATCGTCCGGTACGACAGCCAAGCAGCTGGACAAGGAAAGTGACGCGAAACCCATCGCTTACGGCGGCATGCTGCTGGAATGCGTCCTCGCTATTATCACGCTGTGCGCCATTGCCTACGCCCGTTCCACGGGCCACACGAAGGGCGTCACGGACATTTTCGCCGGCGGCATCTCCGCCATGGTCGGCCAGATTCCGCTCTTCGCGGGCATGGAAAGCATATTCTACACGCTTCTGGTCCTGGCCTACTCCACGTTCTGCCTGACCTCCCTGGATACGGCGACGCGCCTGGCCCGTTTCATGTTCCAGGAATTCTTCCTGGAGCCCGGGGAAACGCCGAAAGATATTAAGGAAGGCTGGAAGAAAGTCATGGTCAATCCCTATGTGGCGACCTTGATTACGGTCGTCCTGGGCGTCCTGCTGGGCATGAACGGCTTCCAGAAGATCTGGGGCCTCTTCGGCGCCGCCAACCAGCTGCTCGCCGGCATCGGCCTCCTGGCTGTCGCCACGTGGCTCGGCAACGCCGGACGGAACAACAAGATGTTCCTCTTCCCCATGGGCTTCATGATGATTGTCACCCTGTCGTCCCTGGCCATCATCGTCAAGAACCAGATCCAGATTATCCTGAACGGCGCCGCCGACTGGGGCCCCTATGCCCAGGCCGGAATCGGCACCCTGCTCATCCTGCTCGCCATCATCCTGGCCGTGGAAGGATGCCGCACCATTGCGGCCCAGCGGCGCGGTGAAATCCTGAAGGGCAGCTCGGAACCGGCGGACTGACCGCCACCGAAACCACAACCCCACGAAACACCAAGGGCAGTTTCCCAACAAAAAGGACTGCCGCAGGGAAATTCTCCTGCGGCAGTCCTTTTCTTGAGGGATGCCAAACTTTTGGGCTGTGATCGGACAGACGGAACGGCAACTTGTCCGGCTGGTGCATAACGGAATCGGGACCGCCCTTATTTCTTCAAGTAGGAATCAAAGAAGGAAGTAATGATATCCAGGACTTCCTTTTGGTTCCAGTAAACGCCGCCGTGGGCTGCCCCCTCCACCAGATACCGCTGGGACGGGATCTGGTTTTTCTGAAGGGCCTGGAAAAGCAGGTCCGTCTGGCTGGGGGAGACTACGGTATCCTTGGTGCCGTGCATGAGGAGCATGGGGGCGCTGGTTTTGGAGATATACGTGATGGGATTGGCCTTCCTGGCCCCGTCCGGATTGGCCAGGATGCCACCGTCTTTCCCGCCGAATACGGAAGAACCGTTTACCCACAGGGCCTCCGTCGCGCCGGCCGAGCGATGGGCCTCTTTCACGGCATTACTGTAGTCGTCGCCGATGCGGGTAAGATCGGAAAGTCCAAAAAGGTCCACGGCTGCCTTGACGCCGCTCCCCACCTGGAGATTCTCTCCTTTGTCGAAAGTCGTCGTGCCGCTGGTCGTGGCTGCCATCGCGGTAAGATAGCCACCAGCACTGCCGCCGATGATGCCGACCCTTTCCGGGTCCACACCGAACTGGTCCGCATGGGCTTTTAAATAACGGATCGCAGACTTCACGTCCTCCAGGGGTTCCGGGAAACGGGCCGTAGGCGCTACCCGGTACTGGATGGAAGCGACGACATAACCGGCTTCCGCCAGGTGCATGCGGAGCTGGATCCCGTTGTCTTTATTGGCATTAATAAACCCGCCGCCGGTCACGTATACGACCGCCGGGAGCTTCGTTTCCGATTTCGGCTGGAGGATATCCATTTTCATGGGTACGCTCGGATAGCCCCGCATGGGAACTTGTTCATACACGACACCGGAAATCTGGTTGATCACCGGTGTCCGTACCGGTACCGAAAGCAGGACGCTTTCGACCCGCCCCGGCATCCCTTTCGTCGCCGAGTCCACCTCCACGGGCATGGCCATAGCTTTGCCTCCTGCCCAGACCAGACCGGCCAGGATGAGAGCGAGGAGTCGTTTTTTCGAAATTTGGTCATAAGCAAAGCGCAACATAGGAGTTTCCTCCATTTCTGGTGTTGTTTTCCTCATTTTAACACCAGAAACAGGGAACCGCAAGACGGGGGAAACAAGCCGTACGGATGCTCCGCCCCGCAGGTCCGGAACCGGAAGACAGCCCTTTACAGGAGGCGTTTCCGGCGCAGGGTTGCCAGCGCCTGTTCCATGGTCTGCATGCCCAGACGGCTGCCGGTCTGCATAAAGTTCCGCATCTGTTCCATCCGCCCTTCGCGGACAAGGTTGCGCATGGCGTCGGTCATGATCAGGATTTCGTAAGCCCCGACGCGTCCCGTCCCGTCCCGGCGACGCAACAGGCGCTGGGATACGACGGCAGCCAGGCTGACCGCCAGCTGGGACTGGATTTGCCGCAGCCGGTCAGGGAACACGTCGAGAATGCGATGGATGGCCTCGACGGCGCCGGACGTGTGGAGGGTCCCGAAAACAAGATGTCCTGTCTCGGCGGCCGTCAATGCCGTCGCAATGGTTTCCTCGTCCCGCAGCTCCCCGACCATGATCACATCCGGATCTTCCCGCAGCGCGGCCCTCAGCCCACTGGCAAAACTGTGCGTGTCCTGCCCCACTTCCCGCTGGTGGATCAGGCTCCGATCCGGCTGGAAGCGGTACTCCACGGGGTCTTCCAGGGTCAGGATATGGACCGGCCGGGTCCGGTTGATTTCGCCCAGGATGGCCGCCAGGGTCGTGGACTTGCCGCTGCCTGTGGCGCCGACAAACAAAACCAGGCCCTGCGTCCATTCCGCGAAGGAGCAGATAACCGGTGGCAGGCCGAGGCCTTCGCAGGTCGGCACGGCGCCCGGAATCAGGCGGATGGACGCCGCCAGGGTGCCGCCACTGCGGAACAGGTGGACACGAAACCGCTTTCCTTCGGGCAACTGGCACGCCAAATCGCATTCCCCGTCTGTCCGGAGCCGTTCCCGGTGCCAGTCGGCCAGGACGGGCCGGAACAGTTCCTCCGAAGCCCGCCAGGCCGGATTGTCCCGTGGCAAGGGCCGCAGGTCCCCCAGGAGCCGGACCCGCGGGGGCCCATCCCCGCACAGGTGAAGGTCCGACGCGTCGATGGCGGCGGCCTGCCGCAGCAAGGACCACAAAGCGTTGTCCATCAGGCCACCCCCAGGACGCGGAGCAGTTCTTCCGCCGACGTGGCGCCGGCCAGGACCTTGCGCCATCCGTCCTCGGCCAGAAAGACCACGCCTTCCCCGCGGGCAGTCAAGGTCAACGTCTCTTCTGTGGCGCCTTCCAGGATCTGCCGTTTCAGGGCGGGCGTCAATTCCACTACTTCCCGCAGGGCCAGACGGCCCCGATACCCCGTCCCATGGCACTCCGGGCAGCCCTTCGGCCGGTACAGGACTGCCTGCCCGTCCGCCGGCAAGCGCAGATAGCGCCGTTCCCAGGCATCCGCGGCAGGCACGTAGGCCTCGCGGCAGGACGAACAAAGACGGCGGACCAGGCGCTGGGCCGCCACGCCTCGCAAGGCCGCCGTGACCAGGTAAGGCTCCACACCCATGTCCAGCAAGCGCACAACAGCCCCCAGGGCCGTATTGGTGTGCAGCGTACTGAAGACAAGATGTCCTGTCAGAGCCGCCTGGATGCTGATGCCCGCCGTTTCGCCGTCCCGGATTTCCCCGACCATGAGGATATCCGGGTCCTGCCTCAACAGGGACCGCAGGCCCGTGACAAAGGTCAGGCCGGCCTTGCGGTTGACCGCCACCTGGTTGATGCCGTCCAGCCTGTATTCCACCGGGTCTTCCAGGGTGACGATGTTCACCTCCGCGTGGTTCAGCTCTGCCAGCGTCGCGTACAGGGTTGTCGTCTTGCCGCTGCCGGTCGGCCCTGTCACCAGGACCAAGCCGCAGCCGCCGCGGTACAGACGCCGATACCGGGCCAGCGTACGGGCATCCCAATCCCTGTTATCCAGTTTCCCCTGCCCCCGGTCGGCTGCCAGGATCCGCAAGACGATTTTTTCCCCGATCAGCGTAGGCAGGGTGGAAATCCGCAAGTCCGTCCGGACCCCGTCCCGTTCTACGAAGGCCCGCCCGTCCTGGGGCTGCCGCTTCTCCGCAATGTCCATGCCCCCGAGAAGCTTGATGACCGACACCAGGGGCTGGTGCCGGAAAGACGGTACGAGCTGCGTCTGCTGCAGCACACCATCGATCCGGCAACGGATACGGGTGCCCTCTTCTCCGGGCTCACAGTGGATGTCACTGGCGTTCCGGCGCAGGGCTTCCTCGAGGATGGAATCCAGCAGGCGCAGAATCGGTGCGTCGTCGATTTTTAAATTATATTGGAACAAGCAAACACCTCCTTTGCCCCCCATCGTAGCACGGGGAAACAGAAAGAACAATAAAATTTTTGAATTTTTAGAATTTTGCACTTTCTTCTTTTCCCCGTTTGCGGTATACTGGAAACAGCTTGGAATCGTACAGATAGGGACATTGCGTACGCAACGGGAGGAGCGTACGTTGAAGCTGAGGAACCACTGCCGCCGTCAGGCCTTCCTGCCGGCGCCTGTCAATTTACTCCGCGCGGCCGCGGCCGTGCTTCTTATGTTCTGCCTTTGGGAGGCAGGACGCTTTTTTGCTGCCATTTTTCCCCTGCCGCGATTCCAGCGGCATCTGCCCGCGAGCCTCTGTGCCACGGCGGCCGCCGCGGAACCGGGGCAGGACCTTTGTGCCGACGAGGCATTTCCCTCCCTGCCGGCAGGACAATCTCCCCCGCCGGTCCCGCGGGATCCCTTTGCCCTGGCCGTGCCGGAAGCCTTGCTGCCGGGCAGGGCAGCGCCCTGTCCCCTGCCGGCCGAAGCCGCCTTACGGGCTGCCGGAGACCGCACCGCGGGCCCAGCCCTTTTCGACGTCCTGCCCTTGGACTACCTCGACGCCGGGGACCTGCAGCAGTCCCTGAAAAACCTGCGCCTAAAGGGCCATCTCGCCGCGAGCGGTGTCAGCAACGCCCTCCTGTATGCGGGGACTCCCGCCGAAAGAGACCGGCTTCGCGCCCTGATTCGACGACTCGACGTGCCGGGCCGCCAGGTCACGCTGCAGGCGACCATCCTCGCCGTCAACCGCTCCGACGAACGGGAGTTGGGCATCCACTGGACCTGGGATACCCTCCCGCAATACGGCAGCCGCCGAGGCGCCCGAAAGGACGGCACGGATGCGGAACCCGGCGGGGACTACAACGGTCATCTCCGCCTCTGGCCCGCGTCTGCGGCCCAGTTCCGTTTCAACGCCGCCCTGCATGCCCTGCTGACGACAGGAAAAGCCCGCGTCCTCGCCACGCCGAGCCTGATCACGCTGCCGGGGAAAGAAGCGAGTATTTTCATCGGCAGCCACATCCCCGTCGTCACCGAAAAGCGCTCTAACGGGGAATCCAGTTATGCTACGGAGTATGTCGACGCGGGCATCAAACTGACGTACCTTCCCTTCGTCGGGAAAGACGGGTTGATTACCTCCCGTGTCCATACGGAAGTCAGTACGCCCGTACTCGTCAGCGAACTGAAAAATTACCGCATCAACAGCCGCACGGCCGACACGACAGTGCGGATGAAAAACGGGGAAACCCTGGCCATCGGCGGTCTTGTCAGTGAAGAGGAGCAGCGGCAGCTCCAGCAGATTCCCCTGCTGGCCAAACTTCCCCTGCTGGGCGAATTGTTCAAGTACCGCTTCCGGAGCAGGACGAAGACGGAAGTCATCCTCCTCCTGACGCCTTATTTGACCGATGCCGGCCAGTCCCCCGCCATTTACGACCCTACCCTGACACAAACACAGCCGGCCGGAGGCCCTAACGTCCTCCGGCCGGCTGTGGAACCGACTAAAACTGGCTCGTAAACTTCCGTACGGCTGCCGGGATATCCCGTGCCGCAAGGATGGCCGTCACGACAGCCACCCCGTCGGCCCCGGCCGCCCGCACGGCCTTGTAATGTTCCGGTTTAATGCCGCCGATTCCCACGAAAGGAATCGTCACGGCCGCCCGGATAGAACGCAAGTGCTGGATTCCCCTCGCCTTGACGCCTTCTTTCGTCCGCGTCGGGAACAAGGCGCCACACCCCAGATAATCCGCCCCGTCGGCCTGGGCTTGGGCGGCTTCTTCCGCCGTATGGGCCGACACGCCGAGGATAAAGTCCGGGCCGGCCACTTGATTGGCCAGCTCGCGGGCCGCCGCGCAAGGCAGGTCATCCTGCCCCAGATGGACCCCGTCCGCGCCGGCCGCCAAGGCCACGTCCAGCCGATCATCCACTACCAGGGGAACGCCGTAGCGGTGGCACAATTCCGTCAAGGCCTTTGCCTGGGCCAGCATCTTGCCGCCGTCACCGTGTTTTTCCCGGTACTGGACCAGGGTTACCCCGGCCTGCAGGGCCTGTTCGACGGCGTCCAACAAAGTCACCCCTGCCGGCAGGCAGTCTTCGTCCGTCACCAGATACAGCCGCAAGTCCAACGTTTTCGCCATGCTTTTCCTCCTTTGTTGCTTCATCCAGTCAATTTTCCCGCGTGGGATGCAAATTCTCCTGGATGAGACTCCATTTGTGGACGACATGGTAGAGGCAGTCCAGGAGGCGGACCTTGAACATGCCCGGGCCGTCCTTCTTTTCCAGCAGCCCCGCCGCCAGTTCCGCCGCCTGGCTCATCAGGACCATGCCCAGGATCGCGCCCTCCATTTTGTCGTCGGCGACAGCCGTACAGGCGGCCACGACGGTCGTCGCCATGCATCCCGCCCCGGTGATGGAGGTCATGAGCGGATTGCCGCCATTCAGCATGACGGCGCGCTTACCGTCACTGACATAATCCACGGCGCCGCTCAGCACGAAAACGCAGCCATACTGGTCGGCACAGTCCTTGACCAGTTTGAAGGTTTCCGCCTGATCCGGGGCCGCGCCACTGTCCACACCGCGACCGCCGTCGTCCCCGCTCTCCCGGCCCAGGAGGGTCCGGCATTCGCTGTAGTTGCCACGGACGACGGTCACCAAGCCGCCTGTCAAAAGTTTGACGGCAAACTCCCGGCGCAACGCGCTGCTCATCACGCCCACCGGGTCCAGCACAACGGGAATCCGATTTTTCCGCGCCGTTTTGGCCGCCAGCTCCATGGAGGCCAAAGTCCTGACGTTACAAGTGCCCAGATTCAGGACCAGCACGTCCGCGTCGGAGGTAATGTCCTCCACCTCGGCCACTTCATCGGCCATGACCGGCGAGGCCCCGATAGCCAGGGCTGCATAGGCGCAGTCCCGGGCCGTCACATAGTTCGTAATATGGTGGAGGACGGGCTTCGTGGCCAATATATCCTCAATAATCGTCTTAAAATCACCTTTCAGGTTCATGGTTCGAAAATCCCCGCTTTCTGATACAAATCCACAAAATGATGCGTCGGGCCAACACCGTGCCCCAGGGCAATCCCGTGCTCGATGGCCTTGGTCACGTAAGCCTTGGCAGCCCGCACGGCTTCCTCCAGGGACAGGCCCCGCGCCAAGTCCGCTGCCAGGGCGCTTGACAAGGTACAGCCCGTGCCATGCGTATTGCGAGAAGAGACGCGCCGGCCGGGAATCCAGATGCCGCGGCTGCCGTCATACAGGTAATCGTCGGAGCGGTCCGTCGCGAGATGGCCTCCTTTGACGAGGACCGCCCTGGCCCCGAGCTGTACGATGGCTCGGCCGGCCCGTTCCATTTCCGGTTCGTTCGTGATGGAAAAACCGCAGATTTTCTCCGCCTCCGGCAAATTCGGCGTCACCAGCGTGGCCAGGGGCAACAGTTCCCCGAGGAGAGTCTGGCAGGCTTCGGGATGGAGCAGGTCATAGCCGCTTTTCGAAACCATGACCGGATCCAGGACCACCATGGCAGGCTTCCACTTCCGCAGGCCCGCCGCAATAGCCCGGATGCTTTCCGAGCGGGATACCATGCCGATCTTCACGGCGTCGACCGCGATATCCCCGAAGACAGCATCCAGTTGGGCGGTGATGATATCCGGATCGATGTCCTGAACCTTCATCACGCCACATGTATTTTGGGCCGTTACGGCCGTAATGACACTCATGCCGAACGTCCCATGGGCGGCGAACGTCTTCAGGTCCGCCTGAATGCCGGCGCCGCCGCTGCTATCACTCCCGGCGATGGTCAGTAAATGCTTCATAAGTCCTCCTTCCTGCGCGCGCCCGGGATTCCCTGCCCAGCTCCCCGGAACGCGGGGACAAGACAGGAACGCCGCGGCGGGGGCGCCGGCCGGCGTCCCGGCAGTGCAAAAAAGGCGAGCCTTCCAGCCCGCCTTCTCTTTCCTTCTTACAGGTTCGCCTTAACCATGGCAGCCACATTGGCTCCCGTCAGGCCATAGTGTTCCATGACGACGCCGCCCGGCGCGGAAGCGCCGAATCGGTTGATGCCCAGGACGCGGTCTTCCCGGCCCGTGTAGCGGGACCAGCCCAGGGTTACGCCGGCCTCGACAGCAAATGTCGGGACGTACTTTGGCAGGACGGACTCCTTGTAGGCGTCGCTTTGCCCTTCAAAGACCTCCATGGACGGCATGGAGACAACAGAAACGTCGATGCCCTCTTCGGCCAGGAGCTTCTGCGCTTCCAGGCAGATCTTCACTTCGGAACCGGTGCCGATGAGCACCGCCTTGGCCAAATCCCTGGCCGGGCTCAGGACATAGGCCCCTTTCAACGCGCCGGCCTCGACGGCAGCGCGATATTCGTTCAGGACCGGCAGATTCTGGCGGGACAGGCACAGTTCCGTCGGGCCGTCTTTGTGTTCCAGCGCGTACTTCCAGGCTGCCGCCGTTTCCAGGGCGTCGGCAGGGCGGAAGACCGTATTGTTGGGAATCAGGCGCAGGCTCATGACCTGTTCAATCGGCTGGTGCGTCGGGCCGTCTTCGCCGACAGCGATACTGTCATGGGTCAGGACAAAGAGGGACTGGATGCCCATGAGGGCCGCCATACGGATTGTCGGACGCAGGAAATCGGAAAAGACCAGGAACGTGGCGCCGTAAGGAATCAGGCCGCCATGGAGAGCCATGCCGTTGACCACGCAACCCATGCCGTGTTCGCGAACCCCGAAATGCAGGTTGCGGCCTCCGCGGTCGTCCTTACTGTAATAGCCGTACTTCTTCAGGACCGTCTTGTTGGATGGGCCCAGATCGGCACTGCCGCCGACGAGCTCCGGCAGGAGGTCGGCTAGTTTCTGCAGCACATCGCCCGAAGCGCCGCGCGTAGCAACGGCTTCCTTCCCCTGGAAGAGATCCATCAGTTCACCCAAGGCAATGGCACGCTGACCCGACAGGGCGCCTAGGAAATCCCGGACCAGTTCCGGATACGCCTCCCCGTAGGCTTTCAGCAGAGTATTCCAGTCCGCTTCCGCCTGGGCGCAGGCCGGCAGTTTTTTTTCGAAATGGACACGGACCTGCGGCGGAACGACGAAGGTCTTGTCCGGATCCCAGCCGGCCTTTTCCTTCGTGGCGCGCAGGGCTTCCTCGCCCAACGGCTCGCCGTGAGCGGACGGGCTGTCCTGTTTCGGGCTGCCGAAGCCGATGTGGGTCCGCACGATAATCAGGCTCGGATGCTCCGTATCGGCTTTCGCTTCTTTCACGGCTGCCTCCAGGGCGTCAAGATCTTCCGAACTGTCCACGCGCAGGACCTGCCAATGATAGGCCTTGAAGCGGGTTTCCACATCTTCGCTGAACGCGATATCCGTCGTGCCCTCGATGGTAATCTTGTTGTCGTCGTACATGTAAATCAACTTGCCCAGACCCAGCGTACCGGCCAGGGAAGCCGCTTCCGAAGCAACGCCCTCCATAAGGTCGCCGTCAGAAACGATGCCATAGGTATAGTGGTCCACGATGGGGAAGCCCGGTTTATTGTACTTGGCCGCCAGCATGGTTTCGGCGATGGCAAAGCCGACACCCATGGAAAGGCCGTGGCCCAGGGGCCCCGTCGACAAATCCACACCTGGCGTCACGCCGTATTCAGGATGGCCGGGCGTCCGGCTGCCCCACTGACGGAAATTCTTCAATTCATCCAGCGTCAGTCCGTACCCTGCCAGATGCAACATGGCGTAGAGCAGCGCCGAACCATGACCGGGAGATAAGATAAACCGGTCGCGGTCGAACCATTTCGGGTCCGCCGGATTGTATTTCATAAACTTGTCCCAAAACGTATACAGAAGCGGCGCCGTACCCAGGGGCAGGCCGGGATGACCGGAATTCGCCTGTTCCACCTCATCAGCCGCCAGAAAACGGAGCGTCTGCACACATTCAGTTTGGATTGTTTCCATGTTTAAACCTCCCGGAAAATGAAATGGCAAAATTTGCATAGACATTATACCATTATTCCACGGCGAATACCACCCGGAATCACGAAGGACCGCAAATCCTACGTCCCGTTTCGGCCGCGGCGGGGATGTCCCCTGGCACGGGAAACGGAAAAAAGCCACACGGCCGGAGCCGTGTGGCTTTGCTTTTCCCATGGTCGGGATACGGGGTTACTTGGCCTCCCGCTCCTTCGCGTCGGCAATGATCTTTTCCGCCATCTTGGCCGGTACATCTTCGTAATGATCGAATTTCATTTCGAAGGTGCCCATACCCTGGGTGAGGGCGCGCAAATCCACGGCATATTCCGTGATTTCCGCGTAGGGAACCTGGGCCTCGACGCGGCTCAGACCTTCCTCGACGCTCTGCATGCCGAGGATACGGCCCCGCTTGGAGTTCAGGTCGCCGATGACATCACCCATCATGCTTTCGCCGCAAGTGACATACAGGTTGTAATAGGGTTCCATCAGGACAGGCTGCGCTTCTTCCATGGCTTTCTTGAAAGCAATGCTCGACGCCGTCTTGAAGGCCATTTCCGAGGAGTCGACCGGATGGTAGGACCCGTCGACGAGGGTGATGCGGACATCCACGACGGGGTAGCCGGCGAGAACGCCGTGTTCCATGCATTCCGTCATGCCCTTTTCGACGGCCGGGATATACTGGCGGGGAACAGCGCCGCCGAAAATCTTATCGACGAATTCGAAGCCGCTTCCCGGCGGCAGTGGTTCCATGTCGATGACGACGTCGCCGTACTGGCCGTGGCCACCGGACTGTTTCTTGTGTTTGCCCTGGACGTGGGCCTTGCCGCGGATGGTTTCGCGATATTCCACGATGGGCGCTTTCAAATCCGCTTCCACCCCGAATTTGCGTTTCATCCGTTCCATGATGATCTCGATGTGCTGGTCGCCCATGCCGCTGATCAGGGTTTCCTTGGTCACGGGGTTGCGGGTGACGATGATAGTCGGGTCTTCGTCCATCAGGCGGTTCAGGGCGTTCATGACCTTATCTTCCTCGCCCTTCTTCTTCGCCCGGATGGCACGGGTGTACATGGGCAGCGGGAACGCGATAGGCGCGAAGAGGACAGGGTCGTTCTTGTCGCTCAGCGTATCGCCCGTCGCCGTAAATTGCAATTTCGACGTCACGCCAATGTCACCGGCCGTGATTTCCGGCATGGAAATCTGCGTCTTGCCGCGCATGGTAAAGACGTTGGCCACTCGTTCCTCTTTCTCCCGGCTGGCGTTGTAGACCGTGCTGTCGGCCTTGATGGAGCCCGAGAAGACACGAATAAAGCTCAGCCGTCCGACGAAGGGATCCGACGTGGTCTTAAAGACCAGGGCCGCCATGGGAGCGCCCGCGTCGCGGACTTCTTCCTTGCCCGTGGCAACATTGGTCACCTGGAAGTCGTTCAGGATGGCCGGATAGGTGTAGTCGATGATGGCATTCATCGTACGGCCCAGGCCGATATTCTTGGCGGCGCTGCAGCAGATCATCGGGAAAATGACGGCCTGCCGGATGCCCTTGATCAGGCACTTGTGGATTTCTTCGTCGCTGATTGTCTCGCCGTCCAGATAGCGCATCATGCAGTCGTCGTCCGCTTCCACCGCGGCTTCCACCATCTTTTCATGCATGTCGGCGGCGTATTCTTTGTATTGATCGGGAATCTCGATTTCATCGGAACCATTGCCGTTTTTCCGATAGGCTTTCATGGCGACACAATCGATAATGCCTTCAAAGTTCTCTTCTTTGCCCAGCGGCAGTTCCAGTGGCAGCACTTTTTTGCCGAACTTGCTGCGCAGGTTGTCCAGGATGCTGTCGAAGTCCGCATTTTCCCGGTCCATTTTGTTGACCAGGATGATGCGCGGCAGCTTCGCTTCTTCCGCCAGTTTCCAGCACTGCTCCGTCCCGACCTGGACGCCGGCCGTCGCACTGACGACGATCAGGGCGCTGTCCACGGCGCGGAAAGCCCCCTTGACTTCCGCCACGAAATCGGCGAAGCCCGGCGTATCGATAAAGTTGATCTTTGAATCACGCCATTCGACAGGAGCCAACGTGGCATTGACAGAAACTTTGCGTTTGATTTCCTCGGGCTCAAAGTCCGTGGTGGTAGCCCCATCTTCCACCTTGCACATCCGGTCGATTGCCCCGGACCGGTACAGCAATGCCTCGGTGACAGATGTCGTTCCGGCTCCACCATGACCCACAATGGCCACGTTTCTGATTTTGTCGCCTGTATACGCTTTCATACGGTGATTCCCCCTTTTTCGATATTTGCATACTTACACCATTCGCCGTCCGGGCACATTTTCCTGCTGCCACCGGGACAGGGTCCGTGTCTTTTTTGAAATTGTTACGACTGTTACACTTTTGGATTTTCGGTCACTTTCCGGCACTGTTACAGCCTCCCCAACAAGGACGCGGCCCCCAGGGCCGCCAGGGATTTGGCGTCGTACAGGCGGCCATCCCGCACGGCCGCGCGGATCTCCTCCATCGTAAAGGCTTCCAGTTTCAGCGTCTCGTCCTCATCGAGATGCTGGCCGTGCTGGTGCAGGCCCGTCGCCTTGTACAGATGGATAACTTCGTCCGTAAACCCCGGCGTGGTAGCGATAGCCGTCAGGTATTCCCACCGGTCCGCCTCATAGCCCGTCTCCTCGGCCAGTTCCCGGCGCGCGCAGTGCTCCGGCTCTTCCCCCGGATCGAGCTTGCCCGCCGGGATCTCGTACATCACCGTGCCCAACGCGTAGCGATATTGTTTTTCCAGGAGGATGCGGCCATCCGCCAGGACCGCCAAAACGGCCGCCGCGCCAGGATGTCGTACCACTTCCCGCGTCGACGTGCGGCCATTGGGCAATTTCGCCTTGTCCACAAAAACCTTCAACATGCGTCCTTGAAAAGCAGGCTCACTGGAAATCCGGAGTTCGTCCAGCTCCGAATCGGACATCTTTTTCATCTCGTTATCCTTTCCGGCCCTGCGGCTGCCTTGTTTTGCCGTCCCGGGCCGCTTCCCTCTTAAAATGATCGGCTGCCTCCAATAATTCGCGGGCATTCGCTTCGGCGGAACGGCTCACGTGGGAGCCAGTGGCCATGCGCATGATTTCCTGCACCCGCTCTTCCCGATCCAGGACCGCCAGCCGCGTCACCGTGCGGTCTCCCTCGGACTCCTTGCGGATGCGGATCTGATGGTCCGCGAAGGCTGCGATCTGGGGCAGATGCGTAATGCACAGCACTTGGCTGTCCCGCGCGATCAGGGCCAGTTTTTCCGCCATTTTCTGCGCCGTCACGCCGCCGACGCCCGTATCGATTTCGTCGAAAACCATGGTCCGCACGCCCGACGTGTGGATGAGGACCGTTTTCAAGGCCAACGCCAGACGGCTCAATTCCCCGCCTGACGCCACCTGGGCCAGGGGCCGGAGAGGCTCGCCGCGGTTCGCCGAAAAGAGGAATTCCATCTGGTCCCGTCCGTCTTCCCCGAAATCAGGCTTTTCAGAAAATTGGATGGTAAACCGCCCCTCCGGCATGGCGAGATCCCGCAAAGGGACCGTCACGGCCTCGCAAAGCGCCTGCGCCGCGCGCTGCCGCTCCTGCGTCAGGGTTACCGCCGCCGCGCCTAGGGACTCCGTTTCCCGCTGGCACCGCTCCCGGGCCCGGGCCACGCGCCGGTCCAGGTCCTGCAGTTCCTCGTACTGTTCCCGGGCCCGCTGCCCGTAGGCAAGGATAGCCGCCTCCCCCGGGCCGTATTTTTTCTGGAGCCGATACAACAGGTCGAGCCGCTCCTGGACTTCGCCCAGGCGGGCGGGGTCGAAATCCTGGCTTTCCTGGTAATCCCGTAGGCGGCTCTTCGCATCATCGGCGGCAATCCAGGCACTGTCCAGGCCCTCGTAGATTTCCTGCAGCGCCGGATCGAAGCGCTTGGCCGTTTCCACGGCGCCGCGGCTGGCAGCCAGCAAATCCAGGGCTCCCTTCTCGCTGTCCAGCAGTGCGAAGGCCTGCGTCAAGGACGAGCGTATCCGGTCGGCGTGCTGCAGGACCTTCTCCTCGTCCCGGAGCCGTTCCTCCTCGCCCGGCGCCACGGCCGCCTCCTCGATTTCCTGGATTTCCCACTGGAGCCGGTCCATGAGGCGCTCCCGCTGACTGACCTTCGCTTCCAGCTCCGCCAGGGCCCGACACGCTTCCTGCCAGCGCCCGTATCCTTCCTCGTAGCGACGGCGCGCGCCGCTCCCGGCTTCTCCGCCGAAGGCGTCCGTAAGGCGCAGGGGCATCCCGGGATGCAGCAGGGACTGGTTCTCGTGCTGCCCGTGGATGTCGACGAGAAGGCGGCTCACGCGTTTCAGCACCGCCAGTGGCACGGGAACGCCGTTGAGACTGCTGCGGCCCTTGCCCGCCGCCGTCAGGGTCCGTTTCAAAAAGAGGCTTTCCTCTTCGTCGATATCCTGCTCCCGAAGCAAGGCCGTTATCCGCGGGTCCCCCTCCGTGTCGAACACGGCCTGGACGCGGAATTCATCCGTGCCGGAACGGACAAATGAAGTCGACGCCCGTCCTCCCAGGACGATGCCGAAGGCGTCGACGAGAATCGATTTGCCCGCGCCGGTCTCGCCGGTAAAGATATTGAGGCCCCGCGTGAATTCCACCTGCGCGTCCTCAATTAGGGCAAAATTATGGACTTGCAATGATTGAAGCATGGTCCTCAGCGTCCTTTGAAATTAAAGTGTGACGCGAACACAGCCGCGCTTTCCGGCTTGTCGAGCACACAGAAAATCGTGTCATCCCCCGCGACCGTGCCGAGGACTTCGGGCCACTTCATGTAGTCGATGACATACGCCACGGCGTCAGCCGTACTGGGCATGGTGTGAAGGACGGCCATGTTGCCGCCGAACTTCAGAGTCAGGACAGAATCGCGGAACGTGCGTTCCAGCCGGTCCTGCGTCACCATGTGCCCGTGTTCCTTCGGATAGGCATACCGGTAAGTGCCCTGCGCGTTCGGGACCTTGACCAGCATCATTTCCTTGATGTCCCGGGAAACCGTTGCCTGGGTCACGGAAAACCCCTCCCGCTCCAGCGCGTTGGCCAGTTCTTCCTGTGTTTCGATGTTGTTCGCTTCGATGATTTCCCGGATCTTTGCCTGTCTCAGACTTTTCATATTTCAAACTCCTCGTAACCGCGTCCCCGCGGAATTCCTATTTTCTTTCGCAGGGCGGCGCCATACCGTCCTGCCCGCCTCAAAGATTGCGAATCAGTTTCTCCTGCCAGGTCTCGTAATAATCGCGGTCTGTCAGACGGATGAGGCGCAGCGTTTTCGGGCTGCGCGTAATCTCGGCCCGCTCCCCCTGGGACAAACTGCACAAGCTGATGCCGTCCGATGACAAGACCACATCGGCCATGTTTTCCTGCAAAAGCTGGATTTGGACCAGCTCCGACGCCGGGATGACCAGCGGGCGGGAACTCAAATTATGGGACGCGATAGGCGTGATAATCATGACATCCAGCCCCGGTTCCACCAGAGGTCCGCCGGCAGACAGGGAATAGGCCGTGGATCCCGTGGCCGTGGAGATGATCAGCCCGTCGGCAGCATAGGTACCCGACGGCTTGTGGTTAATCCACATGGCGAAATGATTGATGGTGGACAGGTTATCCCGCGCCGCCACAAACTCATTGATGGCCAGAAAGGTATCCCCCTCCTGCCGGCCGTCGGTGCCGACGACCCGCAATTGCAGCAAGTGGCGCCGCTCCTCTTTCAGATGTCCCCGGCTCAAGGCCTGCAGGGCCGCGCGGGCGCAATCCGCATCGACTTCGGCCAGGAAACCCAGATGGCCGAAATTGATCCCGAAGACCGGAATATCCTTTTCCACCATGCAGCGGGCCATGCGAAGGAAAGTCCCGTCGCCGCCAAGGGAAACCGCCACGTCTATGGCCGGCGTCCCCCCTGTCCACGCGTCCGTCCCGAACGCCCGGGCCCATTCCGGCGGCAGCTGGACGGCAATCCCGTCGTCCGCGCATTCCCGCAGGATGGCCGGCAGGGAGTCCTGCACTTTGTCGATCTTCATGTTGGGGAACAACCCCAGACACAACTTTTTCATACGTCCATCCCCTCACGCATCCAACGTGGCATGGGACCAGGAGACGAGGGCATCGACATCCTCCGGCGCGACGCAGTCCGGAAGCCCCTTCTCCGTCGTTAGATACAGCAAATATTCGATATTTCCTTCCGGTCCCTTGACCGGCGAAAATTCCAGTCCACCAAGGCCGAAACCCTGCGCTTTGGCAAAAGCGATGACGCGATGAAGCACGTCGCGGTGCACCGCCGGGTCCCGGACGACCCCCTTCTTGCCGACGTGTTCCCTTCCCGCCTCAAATTGCGGTTTCACCAAGGCCAGGACAAACCCGCCCGGCGCCAGGATCCGGCGCACGGCCGGCAGGATTTTCTCCAGGGAAATGAAAGCGACGTCGATAGACGCGGCCCCGACCGGTTCCGGCAGGCTCGTTTCGTCCAGCAGCCGCGCATTGGTCCGTTCCATGTTCACCACCCGCGGGTCCGTCCGCAGTTTCCACGCCAGCTGCCCGTAGCCGACATCGATGGCGTACACGCGGGCCGCGCCGTTCTGGAGGGCGCAGTCCGTAAAGCCGCCCGTCGAGGCGCCGATGTCGGCCATAACCTTTCCGGCCACGGAGATGGGAAAGACCTGTAGGGCCTTTTCCAGCTTCAGGCCGCCGCGGCTGACATACCGCAGCTTTTCGCCCAGCAGGCGGATAACGGCCCCTTCCTGGACCGGCGTTCCCGGTTTGTCCACCTTCTGGCCGCCGACCAGGATCTGTCCCGCCATAATGGCCGACTGGGCCTTGGCACGGCTCTCAAAGTGGCCTTGCTCCACCAGGTAGGCGTCCAAGCGCAGTTTTTTCTTTTTCTTTGGTTTTTCCCCCTGCACGAGGGGTTCCTGTTCATGCTCCATGAGTCGTTTCGCCGTCCTTCGCGTCCAGGAAACGGAGAATCCGTTCCTTCATGGTTTTCTCATCCAGCCCCATATCACGGAGCAGCAGCTTCACGTCCCCATGGGGGACGAACTCATCCGGAATGCCAAAGCGGAGCACCCGGACCGCCCCCAGGAGTCCCTTCTTGTTCAACGTCTCTAGGATGGCGTCGCCGACCCCGCCCTTGAGGACGCCCTCTTCCATCGTCACGATGCGGCCCGTACGGCGGGCGTCCCGTTCCAGGAGCGCCTCGTCGAGAGGCTTGGCAAAGCGCATGTTCACGACTCCCGCGTCAATCCCGCAGGCCCGCAGGTTTGCGGCGACGCGGCATGCCGGCGCGACCATGCTGCCGATAGCCCAGATGGCCAGGTCCCGACCTTCGGACAAGGATTCCGCCTTGCCGACCGGCAGCGCGTGCAGGGGTGCCGAGCAATCGACACCCAGCCCGCTGCCGCGCGGATACCGCAGGGAAATGGGTCCCTGGTCGTATTCCATGGCCGTTTTCAGCATGTGACGCAGCTCGTCCTCGTCCTTCGGGGCCATGATGACCATGTCCGGAAGGGGCAGCAGATAAGCGTAATCGAACACGCCGTGGTGCGTCGGCCCGTCATCGCCGACCAGGCCCGCCCGGTCCATGCACAGTTTGACCGGCAAGCGCTGGAGGCACACATCGTGCACGATCTGGTCATAGGCCCGCTGCATGAAGGTCGAATAAATGGCCGCCACGGGTTTCATGCCCTGCGTCGCCAGGCCGGCGGCGAAAGTCACGGCATGCTGTTCCGCGATGCCCACGTCGAAGAAGCGGTCCGGGAAGCGTTCCTTGAAGGCTTCCGTCCCCGTCCCGTCGGGCATCGCCGCGGTAATGGCGACGATGGACGGATCCGTTTCCGCCAGCTCGATCAAGGTTTTGCCAAAGACATCCGTATACTTGGGCGCCGGGCTGGACGAAGGCACTTTTTGGCCGGTGGCGATGTCAAACGGTCCCGTGCCGTGGAAAGAATTGGGTTTCTCTTCCGCCGGCCCGTAGCCCTTGCCCTTTTTGGTAATGACGTGGACCAGGACTGGGCCCGGTTCCTCCTTGGCCTTGGACAAGACATCCACCAATTCCTCGATGTTGTGGCCGTCGATGGGGCCGAAATATTTGATACCCAAGTGCTCAAAGACCGACTCCGGCAAGACCAGGTATTTCACACCGGCCTTGACGCGGCCTATGGCTTCCAGCACGTCCTGGCCGCGGTCAATGCCGCCAAGCCACTTCTCTAGGTCGCCCTTGAGTTTCTTGTACGTGTCCCCGGTCCGCAGGGCGTACAGATAGTGGGACATGGCGCCGACGTTCCGGGAAATGGACATTTCGTTGTCATTGAGGATGATGACCATGCGGCGTTTCGTGTCTCCCACATGGTTCAGCGCCTCAAAGGACATGCCGCCCGTCATAGCCCCGTCGCCGATCACGGCGGCGACGTTGAAGCGTTCCCCCTTCAAGTCCCGCGCCGCCGCAATGCCATCGGCAGCAGAGATGGAAGTGCTGGCATGACCGACGCCAAAGGCATCGCAGGGGCTTTCCGTCAACTTCGGGAACCCGCTGAGCCCGCCATACTGGCGCAGCGAATCGAAGCGGTCCTTGCGCCCCGTCAGGATTTTATGCACATAGGCCTGGTGGCCGACGTCAAAGACAATCTTGTCCTGGGGGCAGTCAAAGACCTTGTGCAAGGCCAGTGTCAATTCCACGACGCCAAGGTTCGGGGCCAGATGCCCTCCCGTGCGGGACACGATGTCGACGAGGAACGCGCGGATTTCCGCGGCAAGCCCCTGCAATTCCGGCAAGGACAAGGCGCGCAGATCCTGGGGACAGTTCACCCGGTCCAGTATTCGGTATTTGCTCATAGTATCGATAGACGGCGCGCGCGCCGTCTTCTCCTTTCTTCCTGTTCCGTCCTGCCGTCGCGCCGGCAGTTCGTCCGTGGCGGCAACGTATCAGCTGCGTCGGTGGCACATGAGTTTTGCCAGTTCCCGCAGGGCATCGGCCTTTTCCCCGAACATATCCAGGCACCGCAAGGCTTCTTCCGTCGTCTCGTCCGCCATTTTCCGCGCCTCTTCCAACCCAAAGAGACTGACATAGGTCGATTTTTCGTTCTTGGCGTCGCTGCCGATGGGTTTGCCCAATTCTTCCTGCGTACTTGTCACGTCGAGGATATCATCCTCGATCTGGAAGGCCAGACCTACCAGTTCCGCGAAGCGTGTCAACGCCAGGAGCTGTTCCTCCGTCGCGCCGGCCAAATGGGCCCCGCCGCGGACGGCGGCAATGAACATAGCGCCGGTCTTGCCCTCGTGCAGGGTCTTCAGCTCCTTCGCCGAGATAGCGCGTCCCTCCGCTTCCAGGTCCAGAGCCTGGCCGCCGACCATCCCGAAATTGCCGGCGCACATGGCTGTCTCATGGATGAATTCCACCAGCGTCGACGGCTTCACATTCCGCTGTTCCGCCATGACCTCGAAAGCCAGCGTCAGCAGGCCGTCCCCGGCCAGAAGGGCCAGGGCCTCGCCGAAGACCTTGTGGTTCGTCAGGCGTCCCCGACGGTAATCGTCATTATCCATGCACGGCAGGTCGTCATGAATCAGGGAATAGGTGTGGATCATTTCCAGGCCGCAGGCCGCCGTCAGGAAATCGTACCCATTGGCGCCCAGGGCGTCGGCCGTTGCCATGAGCAGGATAGGCCGCAGCCGTTTCCCGCCGGCCAGAAGGCTGTATTTCATGGCGTCGTCCACATTGGAGATGCCCCGTTTCTGCATGCGTTTTTCCAAAAAGTTGTCGACGAGCTGCTTGCGACTCTCGTAATATTTCTCAAAATCCAGTGCCATTGCTTCCGTTCCCTTCCCCTTCTACCGACTCCGCTTCGCGGGGCATGCTTTCCTGTCGGAACTCCTTCAGGGGTTCCGTCGCGACTTCGTCCCGGCCGGCGGCTTCCAAGTTCAACTGTTCCACCTGCGCCTTGGCGAGATTCAGCTTCGCCAGGCAGGCTTTGCTCAGTTCCGTCCCGTACTGGAACTCCTCGATGGCCTCATCCAGCGGCAGTTCCCCGCTTTCCAGGGCCGCCACGGTTTCCTCCAGTTTCTGCAAGGCCTCTTCGAATTTAATTCCTTTCGGTACTTTTTTGACAGCCATATGCGTTCCTCGTTTCTATGTTTCCCGCCTTCCGGCCTGGGGCCGCGCGGGCAGTATTTGTTCGCCTGGTTGCGGGAGCGTGTCCCTGTGGATGTCCTGGACAACCGTTTCCAAGGTGCCGTCCCCGACTTGTGTCACCAGGGTGTCTCCCCAGCGCACCTGCCCGACGGACCGGATCAGTCGTCCCGTCGCATCTTTAGTCCAGCTGTATCCCCGGCCCAGGATGGCCAGGGGACTCACGCCGTCCAGCCGGGCCGCCTGCAGCGCGAGCCGATTCCCGTCCCGGGCCAGCTGCTGGTCCATGGCAGCCTGCAGCCGCCGCTGCAGTTCCTGCCACTGCCGTTCCCGTCCCTCTACCAGCTGCCGTCCTTCGGGCAGGCGCGATTTTACCCGTCCCCACCGGTCTGCCGCCACGTACAGGCACGCCTGCAGGGCGGCCGGCAGTTTTTCCCGGGACCGTGCCAACCGATACTCCAGTTGTTCCACCCGGCGCGGCAGGCCATGGGCCAGCCTCTCCCAAACCCGGTCGTACCGTTCCGACGGCAGCTCCAAAAGTTTGTCCGGGCGCTGCAGATATGGCGACCGGCGGCAGCGGCCGACCCGGTCTTCCACTCGGTCCAGCTGGGACCTGACAGCGTGATACATCCGCAGCCACTGGTTTCGGATGGCCGCTGCCTGGGTGTTCCGGTCCGGTACCACAAGACGGGCCGCGTCCGTCGGCGTCGCCGTTTCCATCAGGGCGACGAAGTCCGCTACGGTCATATCGATCGAATGGCCAATGGACGTGATGACAGGGATTTTCGACGTCGCCACGGCCCGGGCCACCATTTCCTCGTTGAAAGCCCACAAGTCTTCCTTGCTGCCGCCGCCGCGTCCGACAATCAGCACGTCCGCCAGATGATGACGGTTCAGGAAGCGGATGCCTTCGGCGATTTGCGTGGGGGCGGCGCTGCCCTGGACCTGGACGGGATACAGCAGCAGACGGACGCCGGGCCAGCGATCCCGGGCCACGCGGACAATATCACGGACAGCCGCGCCGTCCGGCGACGTAACCAACCCGATTCGCTCAGGCAGGACCGGCAGTTTCCACTTTGCCTGCTTGACAGCGGGATCCATGTATCCTTCGGCATACAGCTGCCGTTTCAGCCGCTCCCTGGCTTCTGCCTTGGCTCCTTCCCCTGTCAGCTGCAGGGACTGGACGACAAGGCGGTACTCCCCGCCCACCGTGTAAAGGTTGACAGCCCCGCCGGCAAGGCAGGTCTTGCCGTTTTGTGGGGGTGTAAGCCCCTTGTGTTGGGCCGTGCCCGAAAAAACAACGCAGCGGAGCTGGTACGTCGACCGCCCGTCCTTCTGGACGAGGGTGAAGAACCAGTGGCCGCTGACGCTGATCTTGAGGGAACTGACTTCGCCTACCACCAGGACATGCTGCAGCCGGTCGTCCCCGGTCAAGGCGTCATTCACCAGTTCATTCAGGCCGCGCACCGTAAAAGGGGCCGGCGCTTCCGTCCCGCCCGAAGACCCGGCGTCAGGCAGGGTCCCGCCAAAAAGGGAATCCGTTTCCTGCAGGGCGTTGGCGAAACCGCCATAACTGCGTTTCCGACGATACATCAGACGTCTCCTTCCCCGTGCCGCACAGCGTAGGCCGCGCAGCCCGCGGGGTTGTCACTACTATATTTGCCTTCGGCGAACCAGGCGTGGATATGCCGTTTCGCCAATTTTTCCGTCACCTGTTCCCGGATCCAGGTATTGGACGACACGCCGCCGGCCAGGAGGACCTGGCGAACGCCGTACTGCGCCGCCCCATTGCGGATCAGGCGCGTAAAGGTCTCGGCCAGCACCCGTTGGACCCCGGCGGCCAGGTCCGCCGGCGCCATTCCCTGGGCCAGGGCGCGCAAGGCCGCCGTGCAGGGGCCGGACAAACTGGCCTGAAGGCCACGGACCGCGACGGGCAGCTCCGGGATTTCCCCGTGCCGCGCCGCCAGCCGCTCCAGAGCCGGGCCGGCCGGAAAGGCCAGGCCCAGGGCCACGCCGACGCGATCCACGAACTGACCGGCATGCAAGTCCAGACTGCCGCCCACCGGCGTCAGGGCACAGCGGTCCCCTACCCGTTCCGCTAGGAGCAGATCCGTTGTCCCGCCGGAGGCGTGAAGAAACAGGAACCGATCTTCCCCCGGTCCGCCGGCAGACCACAACGCAGCCTCCAAGTGGTTCTCTTGATGGCTGATTTCCCAGAGTGGCACCTGATACAGCGCCGCCAGGGAGCGCGCCAGCCCCTGCCCGGCCAAAAAAGCGGGCATGTAGGAATCGGCCAGGGGACGGGGACGCGCGGATACGCCAATCCCGAGAAGGCGGAACCGGTGCCCTGCCGTGGCCTGTTCCATCAAGTCGGGCAGGTTACGCGTGTGCTGATAGACCATCTCCGACTGCTGCAGGCCGCAGCGGCCCGGCTTGACCTCCAAAAGGCGCCTCGCCTCGGACAGGACCCTGCCCTGCCGGTCCATGAACAGGACCGATGTGGTGTAACAGCTCGTATCGATCCCGAGGTACGCGTCCTCCCTTTCTTTCCCCCGGGTTTCCCTCATCGGCGCCATCCCGTCACTTGCCGGCGCGGTCGCGCATCAGCTTGCCCAGGACGCCGTTCACAAAGCGGGACGACTCGTCGGAACCGAATTCTTTCGCCAGTTCCACGGCTTCGTTGACCCCCACATTGACCGGCACCTTGTCTTCGGCAAAACACATTTCATAAATGGCCAGCCGCAGGATATTCCGGTCGATGCCGGGCATACGGGGCACCTCCCAATTGATGGCGTACTTGCCGATAAGGGCGTCGATTTCCGCCAGATGGGCTTCCGTTCCCAAGAGGACCGTCCTGGCATAGGGCATGGCCTTGGCCACTTCGTCCCGATGGGCCGCCGCCGCGGCCGGCAGGCCATTCATCCCATCCTGCACTTCCTCGGCGATTTCCAGGGCTTCCTCCGGCTTCGCGTCGGTGAAATCCATCTGGAACAAACTCTGCAATACCATTTCTCTTGCTGTTCTGCGAATCATGCAACAGCCTCCTTATCTGTGATACCCCGGGGGAAGCAGCCGGTCCAGCCACTCCACGAGATCTTCCTTTTTATCGATTTTGTAGCCGATGAAAAAGCCACCGCCCGCAAAAACAAGCACAAACAACGTCGCCCAAAATCCCAGCAGCAGAAACAGGGAGCTGATGACCAGCCCCGTCAGGGAGCACAGGAAGCGGCCGCGATAGTTGTTCCAAATATCCTCGATAATGTCTTTCAACATGATCGTCGCCTCCTTCCTTACCCTTGTTCCTTGCCGCTGCTCTTGATCTTCTTGAAGTAGACTTCGATATTCTTCACGTCGAGGCCCGTCACTTTCTTAATGGTCTCCTTGACGTTGTCCTTCACTTCTTCCGTCGTCTCAAAGACATTGACGCCGGGTTCCAGGCAGGCGTGGATGTTGGCATGGATGGTCGTGCGGTCCTCCATGGTAACGACAACCTTTACGCGGTAAATGCCATAGACTTCCTGGGCGATATCGGCAATGTAGTCCTCCAGGGCCCGTTTCGACACCGACGTTTTCCCGTTCTCCGTATCGGACAAGACGAGGGTGCTCGACCCGCCGAAAACCCCAAGGCCCGCCAGCAGCAGCCGGATGCTGATCAGGAACACGATGACGCCGCCTATAGTAAAGCGCCAGTCACCAGGCAGGCTCGAAATCATCGCGACCAAAGGCCCGTCCGGCAGCAGGGACAACGTCAGCCCTACCATGAGAAGGGCGAAGACGGCCATCAGGAAGGTATACAGCGTTAAAATAATTCGATCGGGAATTCCCATAGATTGTCACTCCTTTGCACAGGTCCCATCACCGGAACACGAGATCGTTCCGGTCCAGACTGTCCTCTTCCGGCGTATTCAGGCTGATTTCCAGGGCGCTTTTTTCACGGCGCTTGACGCCTTCCACATGGACATCGACGAACTCCGCCGTATATTCCGTCATATCCTCCACGGCAGCCTTGACCTTTTTCTGCAGCTTCATAGCCACCTCGGGAATGTTGCTGCCGTACTCGACCACGACATAGACGGCAATGCGGCAGGAATGGCCCGTCACCTTGACGCGCACGCCCCGCGCGGGGCTTTTCTTTCCCAAAAAGTTGCTGATGCCTTCGCGGAAGCCCGTGCTCATGTCGATCACGCCGGGCACATCCAGCGCGGCCAGGCTGGCCACAATGCCGATGACCTCATCGGCCACCTCGATATACCCTACGTCTTCTTCCTCCGGCGGCGCCGGGCTCCGTCCCTCTATCTTTTCCGGTCCCGGATCCACGGCCCGGTTCTCCTCTTCTGCCATGTCACACCTCCCGTGTCCTGAGGAAAGGCCGTCCAAGGCCCTTCCGGCACAGCGCGGCAGTCCTGTTTCGGACAAACAGTCTGCCATTATTTCCTTATACAATCCGTGAATTATTATACCATGATATACGCTTCATTTCCACTCTTTTAATGGCCTTCCCCCGCCTTTCCGCCTGCCGGAACGACAAAAAGACACCGGGAAAATCGGAGGGATCTTCCCAGTGTCCTTTTCGTTTCTTTCAGTGGCTTTCCTTCCCGTACAGGGCGCCCGGCTCAGGCGCGCTGGATGTATTCGCCGGAGCGGGTATCGATGAGCAGGTGATCGCCTTCGTTGATGAACAGCGGTACCTTGACGACATATCCCGTGTCCATGGTGGCCGGTTTGTTGCCGCCCGTCGCCGTATCTCCACGGATTCCCGGTTCCGTTTCGACAACAACCAGTTCTACCGTGTTCGGCAGTTCGACGCCGAGGATACGGCCCTCAAAAGACGTAACCTTGACGTCCATGTTCTCTTTCAGGAAATTGATGCCATTGCCCAGCTGTTCCTTCGTCAGCTCGAGCTGTTCATACGTCTCGTTGTCCATGAAGACGTACATTTCGCCTTCCTGGTACAGGTACTGCATGGCGCGGCGGTCAATATTCGCGTTCGGCAGACGTTCGCCGGCGTTGAAGGTCCGTTCCACGACGGCCCCCGTCGCCAGGTTGCGCATCTTGGCGCGGACAAAGGCGGCGCCCTTGCCCGGTTTTACATGCTGAAATTCCACGACCTGCCAGGGATCGTTATCGATCGTGACAGTCAGACCCGTTTTGAATTCGTTGGTGGATACCATACAAAAACCTCCTAATATTCCTTGTATCTATAAAAAATTTTAATGATACCGTACGTTGCCGACAACCGTTCCCGCCGTTTTTTCCCGGGCTCCGCTCAGACGATTTCCAGCAGGCTGTCCTTCAGTCCCGTCAGGCTCCGAGCCCCGTCGGCCGTCAGGACCACCGTATCCTCGATGCGGACGCCGCCCTTTCCAGGGATGTAGATCCCCGGCTCGATGGAAAAGACCATGCCCGGCTCCAGGATCACGTCCCCGCGGGAGTTGATGTTGGGCAGCTCGTGGATTTCCAGCCCGACGCCATGACCCAGGCCATGGTTGAAATACTTGCCATAGCCGCGCGAGGTGATGTAGTCCCGGATCAGGCCGTCCAGTTCTTTCCCCGTCATCCCCGGTTTCGCGTTCTTGATGCCGCGGTAATGGGCTTCTTCCACAATCGTGTAGATTTCCCGGTGCCACGAATTGGCCATCCCCAGGACAACCGTGCGGGTCGTGTCGGAATGATAGCCATCGCAGATGGCCCCGTAATCAAAGGTGACAAAATCGCCGACCTCCAGGGTCTTGTCCGTCGGCGCTCCGTGCGGCAGGGCCGACCGGTAACCGGACGCAACGATGGTATCGAAGGAAACCCCTTCGGACCCAAGGCTGCGCATGTAATATTCCAGCCGCGCCGCGGCTTCCTTTTCGGACATGCCGCTGTGCAGTTCCTTCAGCAGATGTTCAAAGGCCGCGTCGGCAATCTTGAAGGCCTGCCAGAGGCTTTTCAATTCCCGCTCGTCTTTCACCATCCGCAGGGGCCGCAGGTCTACCGGCACAAGCCGCGCCGATTCCGGCAGCAGTTCCCCCAACAGGGATCCCTCTGTGTAGGAATAGGCATCCGCGTCGAACCCGACCCGGGCCTTGGCGCCGATCAGTTCCACGGCGGCATCCCAGATCGCATGAGACGAAGCGGGCTTGTACTCCAGGACCCGGCAGTACTTCATCTGGGACCGCGCCTGTTCCGTATAGCGTCCGTCCGTCAGGAGGATGGCCACCCGGTCGTCGGCGTACAACAGACTCGAATCCCCTGTAAACCCGGTCAAATAACGGATCGTCGGCACATCCTTCACGAGGATGCAGTCCAGTTCATGCCCGCGCAGGAATTTGAACAGTTTTCCCAAGCGTTCCATAGAACCTCCCAACTTTCACTACGCGGCCGGAAGACAGACTCCCTGCCGCAGTCGATTTGAAATTGCACGGCAATATTTTACCATAAAACAAAGGGCCGTGCAAAATTATTCTTGGATATTCCGGATTTTCCGGCGCAGCAGTGTATACGGAGGCAGCGGGTCCGCGCAGGTACAGGTAAAAATCTGCTGCGCATGGGGCGCGCTGTCCATGGGCCGGCCTTCCGCATCCCGCAAATCCTCCAGCACGAGGACCGCCAGGGACCCGTCCGGGCGGAACACTTCCAGCCGTTCTCCCTGGGACATCTTGTTGCGCTGCTCCACCGTCAGGCGCCCATCCTGCCAGCCGCGCACCAGGCCCGTGAATTCCTCGGTCTGGAGATATTGCGACGTGCCGTACTCCTGGGCCGACCCATCGGGCTGCTGTACGGCAAAGGCCGTCGTATACGGCCGGTGGGAGACCTTTTCCAGTTCGTCCGTCCATTCCGGCCGGATTTCATAATGGTCCGGATTATTCCAGCACGCGTCGATGGCGCGCCGGTAGACGCTGACGACCGAAGCCGCGTAGTGGGCGCTTTTCATGCGGCCTTCGATTTTAAAACTCGCCACGCCGGCCTTCATCAGATCCGGCAGATACGGCAGCAGGCACAGGTCCTTCGAATTGAGGATATACGTACCGTGTTCATCCTCGGCGGCCTCAAAGACTTCGCCGGGATGCTCCTTATGGGTCAGGCCAAACTCCCAGCGGCAAATCTGGGCACAGGCCCCGCGATTGCCGTCGCGCCCCGTCAGGTAGTTGCTCAGCCAGCAGCGGCCCGAATAGGAGATGCACATGGCGCCGTGCACAAAGGCTTCCAGCTCCACGGATGTCCGGAACCCGATTTCGGCGATTTCCGCCAGGGACAGTTCCCGCGCCAGGACGACACGGGACGCACCGAGCCTTTCCCAGGCCAGGACCGAGGCGTAATTCGTCGTATTCGCCTGGGTGCTCACGTGAAGCGGCATATGCGGCACCACCTCCCGGGCCAGGGACCAGATGCCCAGATCGGAAATGAGAAGGGCGTCGACGCCACAGGCTTCCAGGCCGCGAAGATAGTCCGGCAGCCCCGTCAGGTCCGCGTTATGGGCGAAAATATTGACGGTCACATAGACCTTGCGCCCTAGGCCGTGGGCAAAGACGACGGCCTCCCGCAGCTCGTCGTCTGTGAAATTCGACGCGAAGGCCCGCAGGCCGAACGCTTTCCCGCCCAAATAGACCGCATCGGCCCCGTACAGCAGGGCCATCTTCAATTTTTCCATACTGCCCGCCGGGGCGAGCAGTTCCGGTTTGACAAGTTTACGCATCTTCCACTCCCTTGCTGACCGCAGGCCAGCCCTTGGCGAAAGCCTGCGAAAGAAAAAGGAAAGCTCCCCGGGAAGGAACGAAGCCGTTCCGGCCAAAGGGAGCAGGCCGTCCGCCGTCCGGCGGCTCTGGTCAGGGCTGCTTGCCGTTGATGTCCTCAATGGCCTGCAGGTGTTCCTGGTATGTTTTGGTAAAGCGGTGGTGTCCATCCTTCTCGGCCACAAAATACAGATAGTCCGACGCTTCCGGATGGAGGACCGCCTGAATCGCCCTCAGGCTCGGTGACCCGATGGGTCCCGGCGGCAGGCCGTCGTGCAGGTACGTGTTGTACGGACTCTGGATCTTCGTATCCGCGATGGTCACTTCCTGCTTCTGCGTCCCCAGGATATACTGGATGGTCGTATCAGACTGGATTGGCATATACAAGTGCAGCCGGCGCAGGAATACCTGGGCAATGCGGGGCTGCTCCTCCGGGAACACGGCCTCCAGCTCCACCATGGACGCCAGATTCACGACATCCCGCAGGGAATACTTCTGCTGCCGCACTTCGTCGGGAATCCCGGCCTTGTTCATCTCCGTGTTGAAGGCCTTCACCATGACCGCCAGGATATCCTTTTCCGACATGCCCGGCTGCAGGCTATACGTTGCGGGGTAAATGAATCCCTCCGCCTTGTAGGCCACGTCGGGATTGGTTGTTTCCATATAGGGATACGGGGTGTAATTCTGCGCCGCTTCCCGGAACTTAGCCGCGTTTCCCAACCCTTCGGCTTCCAGTTTTTTTGCCGTCTTGGCCACACTGAATCCTTCGGGCACGGTGAATTTCACCACATACGTCTGCCCCTGAGACAGGATATCCACGATTTCCCGGTTGGACATGCCGCCTTCGATTTCGTACTGGCCTGCTTCCAACTTGCCGGCCAGCCCGCGCAGGCGCGCTTCCATGCGAAACGCTTCGGGTGTCTTCACCAGATGTTTCTTGTGCAGCAGGTCGGCAATGTCCGCTGTCGTCATGCCCGGTTTAATGGTAACGAGATATTGGTGCCCCTTCGCGTATTCCGTGTTATTACCCGTAAAGTACAGCGCCCAGTACGCCCCCAGCAGAAGGACGAGAAGCGACGCCACCAGCAGGGGCAATCCTCTTTTGAACACCTGAAAGCCTCCTAGCCTTTCCTTCAGTCTTCGTCCGCTTCATCCAGGAGCCGTTCGTATTCGGCCTTGGCCGCTTCAAACTCTTCGTCCGTCGGGACCTGGATGTCGACACTGCCATCTTCCAGTTCCACCATCTTGGCGATAATCAGGTTATCCGGCTCGAATTCCTCTTCGTCCTCATGGTCATGGTCGTCATGATTGTGGTCATGATCATGGTCGTGCCCTTCGTCGAAAAATTCCGGGTCTACTTCAAAGAAAGCCGCGTACTGCGTGCCGTCGACATCAAATTTCGCGTCGATGACCAGGATATGCTCCTTGCCTTCCTCGTCGGTATACTCCAACGTCTCCAGTTCCGTATCTTCTTCTTCCATCTGGCGGATATCTTCGTTGTTTGCCATCATGTTCACCTCATTCGATAAAATAGGGGGATCGCTTCGGTAAGCTGCTTTTCGATAAGCTAAGCTGAATTCTAATATAAGCGGGGTAGACTGTCAACACGAGGGGTCAAAAGAAAGATGCGCTGACCACTTCCCCCAGGCGGAGAACCGCATGGTCCCCATCCTCGGGCGCCACCGTTATGGCGTACTTGCGCCGATCCAATTTCAGGAATCCGTTGCGGACCGTGAACGCGCCGTCCTTCACCAGGATGTCCCCCTCCAAGAGGCGCACCTCGCCATTGGCCTCGCGCCCGCCGGCGTCATAGAAGAAGCGGCCCTTTTCCGGCAGGGTGAAAAAGCCCGCGCCCTCGCAGGAATCCGCGGCGTTCCGGCCCAGCAGGTTCAGGCGGAAGTTCAGGAGGCCCGTCAGCTTGTTCTTCGTCAAAAGGGCCGCATCCACGCGGGACGCGTCGACACGGATCCGGTAGTCCCGCGCCGCCATGCCCACATAGCCGTCTAACTTGACAGTGCCGCCGCCCAGGCGGCCTTCCGTTTCGCCAAGGACCAATTTTCCCGCCTTCCAGTCGAAGTTGCCTTTAATCCGTTCCAACGTCAGGAAATCCAATTTGGCGGTATCCGCCGTAAAGGAGCCGTCGAGCTTCGGCTCCAGGGAGCTTCCCGACAGCCGGCCTACCAGGCGGAGCGAAGCCCCGCCCAGGACCATCCCTTCGCTGAGGGCCTGGGTTTTGAACGCGTCGGAACGGAAGGTCAGGTCATACCCCGGCGGCAGCGGTGTCCCGCGGCCGCTCGTGATCTTACCTTGCGCGGAAACCGGCATGCCGTTCAGCTTGCCGTCGAGCTTGCGGATCAGGGCCTCGCTGCGGTTCGCCGAAAAGTCCACCTGGGCGTCCTTCAGCGCCCAGCCGAAGACCTTGCCTTCCAGCTGCTGCACCTGTCCTTCCACGGTCAGGTGCCAGCCTTTGTCGTCCCGGGAGGCCGCGATCTTCATGCTCGGCACCGTGCCACCGGACACGCTGATGTCCTTCAGCTCTGGATAAAGAGCCAGCAGGTCCGCCGCCGACGTATTCTTCGCCTCGCCCGTGACGGTCGCCTGACCGTCTTGATAATCCATGTTGACAATGAGGTCGCAAGCATCCTTCCGCGCCGTCGCCGTCGAATGGATCAGGGGATACTGCTTGAAAGCCGTCTGCGTGGAAATTTTGGTCAGATTCACCTTTTTTCCGTTCGACTCCAGGTCCAGCAGCCCGTCCTTGATTTCCACAAGGCCGCGGAACTTCGTCGGCACAATCGTGCCGGTCTTCTGGTACGGTGTATTTTGTTTGCGGTCGGCGAAACGGACCAGATCCAGCAGATCCAGTCCCTTCCCTTCCTCATAGACGCCATAGAAATGAGGCTTGTTCAGGACCACGTTGGACACGCTGCCGGTCCCGCCGCCCTTGCGCAGAACGTCGATAAAGTTGATGGACAGCGTCACCAGGGGCACCTCGGCCTTGATTGCGCCGTTGGGCGCCTTCCACGTCAGATCGCGGATTTCCACGTCGCCGGCCATACCGGCGCCGATGCGCTCATAGGAAATCCGCCCGTCGACAATGTTCTGATGGGCCAGCATCTCTTCGGTCAGTTTCGCGGCGGCCGTCCCGCCAATCTTGATCAGCAGGGCGATCCCGATGAGAACCACCAGGGCCGCGCCCATGACGATTTTCGTTTTACTCGAACTTTTTTCCACCAAAATCACCTGTGTCCTAGATTCCCGAACCCCGGACCCGGCTCCGGCTGTCCAGGTAGTTTTGCAGGATAACGACGGCCGCCATCATGTCAATGACCTTCCGCCGTTTCTTGCGGCGCAGGTCCGCGTCCAGGAGGACCCGTTCCGCCGCCACCGTCGAAAGGCGCTCGTCCCACAACGTGACAGAAACAGCAGAAAAGCGGGTTCGCAGTTCTTCCGCAAACGCTTCGGAAAGCTTCGCCCGCTCGCCGATGGTACCGTTCATATTCTTGGGATAGCCCAGGACGATCTCCGCAACCTCATATTCCCGAATCAACGCTGCCAGGCGGGAGAAATCCCGCTCCGGCGAGGTCCGGTGGATGGTTTCCACCCCGTTGGCGATAATCCCCGTCACGTCACTGACGGCCACGCCGATCGTCCGACTTCCCAAATCCAGTGCCATCACTCTCATGATTCTGTCCGAATAGTCGACAAATAATGTTCCAGCAAGGCCTCCACCAATTCATACCGCTCATATTGACGGATTTTATTGCGGGCGTCGTTGAAACTGGTAATATAAGTCGGATCCCCCGACAGGAGATATCCTGCCAGCTGGTCCTTGGGGTCGTATCCACGGGCTTTCAAAGCGTCGCACACTTCGCGGATGGTCTGGGCCACCGGTGCCTTGTCCCGTTTCCGTTTAAACATCATGGTTTCCTCGGATATGCTCATGTTATCAACTCCTTTGGCACCCTCATTGTATCATATTTTTACGAAACCGGTACTGTTTTCTTACCGGCGGCACATGTAGTGATACGGACAGCGTCCGCAAGCTCCCTCCCGCGTCGTCGGGGCAAAATCCGCCTCGCCGCCCTTGCCGCGGATTTCCAGGCACAGGGCCTGGACCCGCGCCAGCCAACGGTCCTTTTCCTCGGCCGATGCCAGACCGACGCACCGGGGCCCGCGCAGATAATGGAGTACGGCCCGCGCCACCGTACGGGGCGGCTGTCCTTCCGTGCCGCCGGACAGGTCCTGCACCAGTTGTTCCACGGCGTACCAATACAAGGCCAGCTGGTAAGCGTACCCCGGTTTCAGGGCGCCTTCCTCGTCTCCCCGCGGCAGCTGTCCTGTCTTGTAGTCCACGATTTCCCAGTTTCCGTCGCCGTCCCTGCCAATCGCGTCGATAGTGCCGGTCACGTGGAAGAGAGGCTGTTGTCCCGATGGGAACGGCAGGCGGAAATCGAATTCCGCCCGCGTCTGCTTCCGCGCAAATTCCCTGTAGAGAGAACTGGCGCGGTACCCTTCCAGCATGGCGGGAATCCCGCAGGCCCCGGCCTTCTCCTTCCGTTCCGCCAGGGTCGCCCCGGCAACGAACTCATAGAGGGCGTTTTCGTAAGCGCGGCGCCACTCTTCCTCGCCAGCCAGGGTTCCTGTTTCCACGAACCGCAGACCCACCCGTTCCAAGGTGCGGTGAATCACGTGGCCCACAGCCGTCGGGGACAGTACCCCCGCCGGCAGCACGCCCGCGGGCAGGCTGGAAAGATTCCCTCCGGACCCTTCCCTCACCGCACCGCCGTCGACGATATCCTCCTGTTCCTCGTCAAAAAAAGGAACGATGTGTTCCACGTTTTTGTAGTAGAAACGACGCTGGCAGAATTCGTAGTCCTGCAGCATGGACGGCGTAAACTCCGCCAGGCCCGTCGCCTCATAGCCGGGCAGCGGGGCCAGGGCCTCCGCCGACAGACGCGGCGAGGATGGTGTCCTTTTCCCTGACCGTGCGGCTTTCGATGCCGGTGCGTCCGCCGCCATGTTCCGCGCGGCAGCCGCCGCTTGCGCAGCCTCTTCCTTCTCGGCGCCCACAAAATAGACCAGGGGGCGGAAGGCGGCCCGATTCCCCGGAACGTCGCTCTCTTCCCCGGCGTCCCGCTTCGCCTTCGCCAGCAGGTCCTGGAGGCTGCCATAGTCATACAGCGCCCGGGCCGTCTCCATCCCGAAGGAACGCTTGCCAGCCTTCGTGATGTGATACAGTCCCGTCACAAGAAGGCGTTGTTCCGCCCGTGTCAGGGCCACATACAGCAAACGCCGCGCTTCTTGTTCCTCCGCCGTTTTGCCGTCCTCCAGCAACTCCGTCAGGAGAGTACTCTTCACCGGATTGGAACCATCCCCCGAGGCGCCTTCATACGACAGGCCGACGCCTTTGCCGGGACGGTAGGCCAGGCAGGGAGTTCCCTGGCTGCCGCCTCCCTTCTGCCCCGTAAAGGGCAGGGCCACGACGGGAAACTCCAGCCCCTTCGATTTATGGATGGTCATCACCGTGACCGTATCGTCCGCCGCGGCCGTCGCCGCCGCTTCCTTGCTGTAATTCGCCTGCAGGAAAGCAAGCCGTTCGGCAAAGGCAGAAACGGTTCCGTCCTGCTCTTCCGCGAACGTCAGGGCCAGATTCCGGAACTTGCGGTAGTTGGCCAGCTTTTCCGTCCCGTTCTCCTGCCCGGCCAGCCGGGCCTCCGGATGAAGGATCCGTTCCATGTACGGCACAAACTGGGACAGATTCATGGCAACGCCCTGACGGTGCAATTCGTCGAGGCGGTGCACCAGGTCCCGCACAGGGACCGGCAGGGTCTCGTCCCACAGCAACAGGCTCCACAAATCCGGCAACGTCACGCCTTCCTTGTTCTCCGCCTCTTTTTTCGCCTGCTCGTAGTCGAGGGCCCGCTGCGCGCACAGACGCAGGAGGAACGAATCGGGAACCCGGAAATAAGGCGAGCGCAGCAGGCCCAGGAGCGGACCGTCCTGATGGGGATCCGCCACAAAGGCAAAAAGGTTCAGCAAGTCGCGCATATCCTGACGGTTGTAAAAGTCGCGCCCGTCCACGACTTTCACCGGAACACCTTCCTCTTTCAGGGCCTGCAGCATGATCTGGATACTGCCCATGGTCCGCATGAGGATGGCCATGTCCGCGTAAGGAACGTCCTCTTCCTCGTGCAGTTCCCGCAGGCGGCGGCTCACGGTCCGGGCTTCCCAGGGAGAGTCCGTCTTGCCTTCCCGGAAATACAGTTCCGGCAAGGGGGCCTCCTTGTCCTCTTCCCGCCGAAAGGCGGAGATTTCCTGCGTTTCAGACCATACGTTCCGTGTGTCCGGGGACGTGTCGCCCCAGGTGCGCCGGAAAAAGTCATTGCAGAACGCGATGACTGGCGCGCGGGAGCGAAAATTCAGGGACAAGGACAACGTGACGCCGCCGGACTGCCGGATTTCTTCCTGGACTTTTTGGAATACGCTCACGTCGGCTCCGCGGAAGCGGTAAATCGACTGTTTGGCATCGCCGACGACAAACAGGTTCCTCCCCTTCAGGGTCTCCGCGTCGCCGCCGGACAGTAGGTACACCAGTTCCTTCTGGCGGTTGTTCGTGTCCTGGAACTCGTCCACCATGATGTATCGGAAGCGGTTCCGGTACCGGGCACACAACTCCGGCGAATGTTTCAGCATGTCCACGGCCCGCTGTTCCAGGTCATTGAAGGTCAGGACATTAAGCCGTTCCTTCGCCGCCTTCATATGGGCGGCAAACCGGGGCAGCAGCTCCTGCCAGGCCGCCAGGAGCTGCTTCTCTTTCGCCGTATTCCGCGCCGCGTCGTCCGGAGACTCGTACTCCGGCTCTTCCTGCTTTTTCGATTTGCCCGCGCCCGGTATTTCACGGGGATTCTCGGCACGCCGCAGGGCGTCCTGCCAGTCCGCCTCCGTCGGATACTCCCCGTCGGCAAACTGTTCCTTCAAGGTTTCTTCCAGGACGGAAGCGCCGTATTCGTCCAACAGGATCGACAGGGTTCCCCGGCGCGCCTCCTGAAGCACAAAGGTACGGGTTTCTTCCTGCAAAAAGCGGTCCAAATCCGGGTCCAGCAAAATCTGGAAGGCCGGATCAACATGACTCTCCAAAGGATTCATGCGCAGCAAGGAGCTACAGAGACTGTGCAAGGTCCCGATTTGCGTCCGTGGCAGTTCCTGTATCCGGTTGCGCCAGAACTGCAGGGCTTCCCTGTCTTGTCCTGCCCCGCGCAACCGCTCCTGCAAGGTCTCGCGGATGCGTTCGCGCATTTCCGCGGCCGCCTTTTCCGTAAAAGTAACCGCCAGGATTTCCTGGGTGCGGGTCATGTTCTCCGGATGGGCCAGGCCTGTTTCCAGGATATGGACGAACCGTTCGGTCAGGACCCGGGTCTTCCCGCTCCCGGCGCCGGCGGAAACCGCGACGTTGCGGTCCAGCGTCCGCACGGCCTTTAACTGTTCAGCGGTCAATTGCGGCATCGTCACTTCCCCTTCCCATATACACTAAACCGGCAAAATGGGGCAGCCGGGCAATATTTGTCACAAGAAGCCTCCGGCGTCGGCCGGAATTCGCCCCGCTCGATCGAGGACAAAATCGCGTCGACGCTCTCTTCCAACAGCCTTGTCAATGCCTGAGCATCGTCCACGTCGGTTTCGTCGGCGTCGTCCTGGGGACTCCAGGGTTTGCCCTTCCCGTACATGGACGAGAGTCCCAGTTCCTGCTTCACGGTTTTCCTGTCTTCCCCCATGGCGTCCCTGGCATAGAGAAAATTGTTGGAACGGCGGGACTCCCTGTTCACCAGGTAATATCCCCCGCCGGCAACGACACCGCTTTTCAGCAGCGCTGCCGTGTCCGGCCGCGTCCTCCCGTTCCCGGGATTTTTCCCTTCCCTGTCGTTCCCCCGCGCCAGCTGCGCCGCCGCGTAGAGATACACGGGCATTTGCAGGTTCCTGTTCAGGAAGTCGGCCTGCCCGGGAATCGATCCCGTCTTATAGTCCGTCAAAAACAAACGGTTTCCCAGGGCATCCAGGTCAAGCCCCACGTTTTGGTCCACACGATCGATGCGTCCCTGGATGGCAAGCTCCCGGCCCTTTCGGGAAAGGGGCACCAGGAAGGGGACTTCCGCCGCCACGGGGATTAAATAGGGTTTCGGCTTCTTCTTTTTCCCCTGGGAGCTCCCGGATACCTGCCGCAAGGACAGTTCCTGCCGCAGCCAAGTGTCCAGGCGCTTCGCTAAGCGGGCCTTTTGGGAATCCCAGTAAGGACCGGGGACGACCTTGCCCGACTGTTCCACTTCGTCACAGGCCTCCCGGAATAGGACGCGCAGCGTCTTTCGCAAAGATTCCGGGGTTTCGCCGGACGGATCCAGTTTCCTGTCGGCCAGCAGCTTGCGGTCTTCCTCCGTTTCCGGAGCGAACAGGGCCGTGTTCGTCAGGCCCTTGCAGCGATCCACAAACCGTTGGAGAACCGTGTGAATCAACGTGCCGACCGTCCCGCCGTCCGCCTCTTCCGCCAGGGCGTCGTCCTGCCGCAGGCCACAGATGTACTGGGACAGGAATCGGAAAGGACAACGGACATACGCCTCCAGGCGGGAGGCGCTGAAATGGTCCCCCAGCCGCTCCTGCACGATATGCCGGCTCGCTTCGTCCGCCAGGACACCTTGTTCGGGGAAGCAATCCGGTTCCTTGGGACCCGCTTCCGCCAGGGCCAGATCCCGCTCCTCCGCGCAGAGGGCGTCGGCCTCTCCCGCCGGAAGAAGCGGCGTTTCCACCGCCAAATCGGAAAAGAGCGCCTGCACTTCCGCCAAATAAGGCGACAACGTCTGGCGTTCATCCTTGTAGCACGTAAAGATCAAGGTCTCCCGAGGCGCCGCGCAAACCGAGAGAAAGAAATGCAGGTCCTCGTCGTACGATTCCGCCGTTCCCGGCAAATCCACGCCCATGGCCTTCAAAGACTGCCGTTCCTGGTCGTTGTAGATCCAGCTTTCCTGCCGCGCGTAAGGGAACTTGTCCTCGAACATTCCCAGAAGATAGACCTTGTCGAAGTCCGCCTCTTCCATGTTGGACGCCTCGAGGATTCGCACGCCGTCAGGCTTGCCACGTTGCAGGTCCACTTGCAGGTCCGCCGCCGTTTCCGTCAGCAGGGCCACGAATTCCCGCGGCTGCAGTTTCTGTTCCAGGGCGCCGATGCCGCCATAGTCGTTGCGGATATGCTCCAGCAGGACCCGCGCCTGCTGACGGCCGCCGGACAAGTTCTTGAACGCCGGCAGCGTCAAGGCGCCCTGCCGATACAGCGCGCCGGCCCGACGCAGCCACGGGTCCCCCTTGTTTTCCGCCGGGGTTGCCGACGAATCAGCGCCGGAGAACAAGGCCTCCACGAGGGCGCAGTACCCCTCGATGGGATGGGTGTTGGTCAGGACGGCGTCTTCCCACAGATCCTGGATAGCCGCCAATTCCGGCGGCAGGACGCCGCCTTCGCCCATATCCTGCCACAGTTCCCCCGCATCCGTGTAGAACTTGCGCTTCATGGCCTCCTTAACCTTGTCGATACGAAACCCCCAGAGCAATTCCTGCAGGGGCAGCGTCAGGAAGACGGCCAGCTGCAAGGCCTGGTCCCGGCCGTGGCCCTGCAGGCTCGTCAAAAAAGCAAGGACATACTGCAAAACCGGCGAGGCGCTGAACGAAGCCGTTTCCGGGAAACGGGCCGGGATGCCGTAGGCGTCACAGCCGCGCCGCAGGCCGCTGTAATCGCCGAGCTGCCGCACGACGATGGCAATACGCTCCGGTGCCATGCCTTCCAAAATGGAGCGCTTCGCGTCCCGCAGGACGAGAGACAGTTCGGCCCGCGCGTCGGCGGCTTGCCAAATCCGCACGTGTCCCTCCGTGGAAACCGTTTTCCCCACAGGGCGGCGAAACTGCTCCAAGAGCCATGCCAACGCCGCAGGGCGCCGGTCCGGCCGGGCCGGCGGCACCGTTTCTTCCCGTTCTTTGACGCTGCCCAGATCGAGGCGGCTGTCGCGGGACACGTTGTATACCGTGCCGCGGTAGTCGAGAGCCTCCTCCCCGGCCTCCCCGGGCAGGGCCACGGAAACATGGCAGTGCTTCGCCAGGGCCAGGATGATCTTCCGCGCGAGGGAATCGAAACTGTGGAACCCTGCCACATAGATCCGTCTCCAAGGCAGCCCGGCGCCACTTTTTTCCGCTTGCAGGCACTGCAGGGCCTCCATGTACAGGCTTTCCAGGTCGCAGGCCTTTCCCCCCCTGCCAGACAGGGACGCCAGGAAGGTACCGTAGGCGCCGTAGATCGCGCAGATCGTTTCGCTGATATATGCCAGACGGTCCTTGTCCGGCATGTCGTTGTCCCGCAGCCATGTTTCCGTAATCCGGCGGAATTCTTCCGACGTCACGCCGGCGCGGCCCAACTGGCCGATCAAGGCCACCATGGCCTGGCGGAAACTTTTCTTCCGGGCCAGTTCCCGCAGGTTTTCCCGCTGGCGGTACGCCCGGCTGTCCGGATCCAGTTCCAGCAGGAACGTTTCATCTAGCAGCCGCTCCAGCAGCAGTTCCTGGGTTTTGCGGCTGATTGGCACGCGCTGTACGCCGGCAGGCGCGCAGCGGCGCAGGATCTCATGGACCAGATACTCGAAATTGACGGCGTTCAGCCTCCGCCCCCGCGCGCGCTGGACCAATTCCCGCGACGACGCGACAAAGAGAGTTTCCTCCCGTTCCGTACCGCCGTAGGCCGCGGCCAGATCCATCAACGTGTCCATGCCGCTCCGCCCGACGGGGACAGCAAACAACTCCAGGGCTCCCTGTTCCGTATCCATCCAAACCTTCCCTTTCCCGCGGCCTTCAGGACCGCGCATCTTCGATATCCGACTTGATGGCCCGCAATGACTCGCGCAGCCGCTGCAAATTCCCCTTGATATTTATGGGGCTTTCCTGGTCCGCCTTGTCCCCCGATATTTCGCTGCGGTCCCCCGTTTCCGGATTGACTAGGGTCAGGTAATTCAGGGACAATTTGCCCCGCTTTACCTGCAGCAGGTTCGTGCGGACCTCGCCCATGGGCATGGTAATTTTCACATCGTAAAAATCCAGCTTCCGGTGCTGGTTGGAAAACCCTCCTTCCAGACGCCGGAAAGGGATGATGTTATAGTGTCCCGGTCCGGAAACAAAGGTTCCGTAGGTCAGCGTATTCCGGGGATTTCCGTCGCATTCCAGGGCCAGCCGCGCGTCCACCAGGCAGTAGAAGTTCATGTCGCGCAGGGCGAAGCGGCTGTCCAGTGCTTTGGCCTCGCCGTACAACTGGTATTTCCGTGTGTCCACGTTGTAAATTCCCCGGGCCTTGAGGCGGCCGTTGTAGATTTTCGCCGTCACATCGGAAAAGCGCACTTTCCCGTCGCGGTAACTGATGTCGCCGATAACATTTTCGAACTTCATCGGCGGGATATTCAACATGTCCATGCGCACCGTGCCCGTTGCCACCGGGGCTGTCACCGGTCCCAGGGCCTTCGCCACCAGGGTCATCTTGTCGTGGAGGTTCACGCCGAACCCCAGGGAGGAGGGATCGACTCCGCGGAAGGCGAAATCCACGTCCATCTCCGGAATCTCCTTCTTGAAATCCGCCGTACCGTCCACCGTCATGCCTTCCCCGACCATGGTGCCCCCGAACTCTCCCGTCGTCACGGACAGCTTCACCCGGTCCGCCGTATTGAGGTCCATGGCCAGATTCACATGATTCAGGACATAGTTCCGCCGCAAATACCGCACTTCGACACGGCTGTCCTGCAAAATCACCTCCAACCGCAGTTTCCGGTCGTTCCTATTGAAGTTCCGCACCCGTTCCTCCAAGGTTTTCCGTCCGCGCTGCTCCCCAGGCTTGCGGGGCGGCCGTTCGACGCGCACAAAATCCACATCCATGTCCTGATTGAACCGGATGGCAATACGCGCCCCATTCAGGGTCAGCCGCTGCAGGGTCGTCGATTTGAAATTGCGGGTCACTACATCCCACAGACGCAGGTGGAAGGAACCGTCCGGCACCTGGAGAAGCGTATTTCCCCGGGAATCCCGCCAGACAAGGTTAGTGAACTTCGCGTCGCCCAAAGGGCTCATGTAAATCTGTTCCACCGTGACCGTCCCACGCAGCATATCCTGCTTCTGCATCTGCTGGTTGAAGATAAAGGCGAAACCGCGGCTCGTCACCTCCGCCACGGCGAAAAAGACGAGGGCAAACACGATGGCTGCCCCGAAGATTCCCTTCAGGAAACGGGTCGCGCCCCGGTCTCGTCGACAGAGCCGCCAAAAATGGGAAAGCCAATGCATGCTGTAATCCTTTCCTGTCTCCTGTTTCTTGTTCCTGTTCGCTCGCGCAGGACGCGGCCGGCGCCTCCTGCCATTACTCATCCCTTATTGTAGTACTTTTGCAAGCCTGCGGCAACATGGGGCGTCGTCATGAATTCCGTCAGGAATTCCCAATACCGTTTTGGCATATGTGTCCGCCGGCACGTTTCGTTGTGCCGCTGTTTGATTTCGATCGTGTCGTAATAGAGCTTCCACAACTGCCGGTACTGCTGTTCCTCCGGCGACGGGGCGGCCATGCGGAAGCCTTCCATGGGCACAATGGCCGTCTCGCCGGGGCGGTGGACCAGGGCCATATGATGTGTCTTGTCGAAGATCAGGAACTGCTCGTTTGGGTACCGGGCGCAAAAATGGGGCGCCAGAAACGGCAGGACACAGTTTTTCGGCCCAATGACCGATACGAGGACGCCTTGGATATCGCTGAAGCGGACGAACCCCCACCATTTATCGATTTCGCTGCCCAGGCGCGTCAGGGCCCGGTGTACCTGATGGACCGTTTCCTCGTCCTCGTACAGTAGGATACCCGTGCCATAGCGGAAAGCCTTCCGGGTCAGGAGCAGCATGCGCCACTCCTTCGCCGGCAGGCAGGTACAAAAAGTCCGCTGCAGGGTCCGTACAAACGGCAATCCCAGCCGTTCTTCCATGCCTTTCCGGACGCGGGCCGCGCCCGCCTCGTCCGTCCTGATTTCCCGGCAGCCGAAGAGACTGGAAGCCTCTTCCCCGCCGGCAGGGACAATCCGCTTGGGGATTTCCCTGTCCAGGTAACTGCGGAGGACGCAGCAAAGCCATCCCTCCCAGGTTCCGTCGTAAACATAGCACAATCCGGGTACGCACGGCGGCAGCGGCGCCCGCCCCATGTCCCTCACTCCCATAACGGCAGGGGCACGGCAGTCAGTGCCTCTTTCTGCTTTTCCGTCAGCCGCGGGACAGCGCTGCCGGCCAACAGGCCCGCGTCCCCCCGTTCCCAGGACATCTCGTCAAACAAGGACGGCTGGTACAGGTCCCGTTCCTGTCGGCGGAACAGAGCCCGCTCGCGGGCCGACATCATAGCGGCCAAAAAGGCGCCGCGGTCCCGTGTCAAATGGGGAAACCGGCGTCCCTGGCACAACAGGAAATAACGGGCCCGTTTCAGGACGACACCCATATTCCGCAGTCCGTCCCAGGAGAGGGCGGCGATTTTACGGGCCCGGACGATGCGCAAGGCGCTCTCCACCCCCAGTCCGGGGACTCGCAGGAGCGCGTCGTACGACGCGCGGTTCACTTCCAGCGGGAAAAAGCCCAGGTGTCTCAGGGCCCACTGGCACTTGGGATCCAGATAAGGATGAAGTTCCGGCTCTTCCGCCGGCAGGAGCTCCTCTGCCTGAAAGCCGTAAAACCGCAGGAGCCAGTCCGCCTGGTACAGGCGGTGCTCTCGCCACAGGGGCGGCGGCGTGTCGGCCGACGGCAGCAGGTCGCTTTCCACGGCCGGCACATAGGCCGAATAGAAAACCCGTTTCAAGTCGTAGGCGTGATACAGCCGTTCCGTCAACTGCAGGATGTGGCGGTCCGATTCGGGGCTGGCGCCGATGATCATCTGCGTACTCTGCCCCGCCGGGGCGAAACCGGACCGTTGGCGGCGCGCGCCGCCGTACCGGGTGGGAGAGACGCTCTCCGGCACCGCCACGGGGCGGGCCGTGTTCCTCGCGCCCACGCCGCTGCCGCCGTCCAGTGCAATTTTCGCCGCTTGCCCCTGCAGGGCAGCTCGGTCCCGACTGCCCGTGTTGCGCCCGACCGGCTGGATGCCGCCGAAGCGGCCGTACCCCTCCGTATTCTCCGCCACCAGCCGGCGGACCTGCTTCATCGGCGTCAGGAGTGTCTCCTTGCGCTTTTGCGGGGCCAGTTTTGCCAAACTCGCCGCCGACGGCAGCTCGATGTTGACACTCACGCGGTCCGCCAAATAGCCCAACCGTTCAATCAGAAGGGGATCCGCGCCGGGGATGATTTTTATGTGGATATAGCCGCCGAACAGGTACTCCTCCCGCAGGATCCGCAAGACCTTCAGCATCTGTTCGCACGTGTAATCGGGGGAGCGCCAGACGGCGGAACTTAAAAAGAGTCCCTCGATATAGTTGCGGCGGTAAAACTGCCAGGTTAATCCAGCCAGTTCCCGAGGTTCGAAAGAAACCCGGCGCGTCGTGACGCTGCGCCGGTTGACACAATAGGCGCAATCGAAGCAGCAGTCGTTGCTCAACAGCACCTTCAGCAAGCTGATGCAGCGGCCGTCCGCGGAAAAACTGTGGCAGATGCCGCAGGCCCGCGCCGTCCCCATGGCAGCGCCCGCGCCGCTCCGGTCCACCCCGCTCGACGTACAGGCCGCGTCGTATTTGGCCGCGTCCGCCAGGATTGCCAGCTTTTCCGTCACATCCATGTCCTGCTCCTTTCCGCGTTGTCAACGGCCCCCATGCCGCCGCTTCCACTCCTTGATGCGGGCCAGGCGGTCCTTATACCGTTCTTCCAGCCCCTCTTCCGTCGGTTGGTAATAACATCGCCCGGCCAGGGAATCGGGCAGGCACTGCATGTTCGTCAGCTTCTCCTCCGCGTCATGGGCGTACTGATATCCCTTGCCGTACTCCAGGTCCGCCATGAGTTTCGTCGGCGCGTTCCGCAAGGCCAGGGGGACCGGTTCGTCGAGCCGGGTCCGGGCATCATGGCTGGCCCGCAGGTACGCCCTGTACAAGGCATTGGATTTCGGCGCCAGGGACAAATAAACCACGGCTTCCGTCAAATGGACCGAACATTCCGGCATCCCAATCAGGTGGCAGGCCTGAAAGGCCGCTACGGCGATTTCCAGGGCCTTCGGATCCGCCAGGCCGATATCCTCACTGGCAAAGCGCGTCACCCGACGCGCAATATAGAGGGGATCCTCGCCGGCTTCCAGCATGCGGGCCAGCCAGTAGACTGCCGCGTCGGGGTCGGAATTGCGCATGGATTTGTGCAGGGCCGAAATAAGGTTGTAATGTTCTTCCCCTTTCTTGTCGTAGAGCAGGGACTTTTTCGAGGTGCACTGTTCCAGGACTTCCCGCGTGATTCGTACGACTTCGCGCACGGCTCCCTTGCCGTCCTTCTCCGTCCGGGTTTCGCCGTTCAGGACCGCCATTTCCAGGGTGGACAAGGCCGTACGCGCGTCGCCATTGGCAAAATTGGCCACCGCTTCCAGCATCTCCTCGTCGATTTCCACGGTCAGCCCGCCAAATCCCCTGGGGTCCGTCAGGGCACGCCGGAGCATGCGGACCAAGTCTTCCGTCCGCAAGGGCTGCAGGACGAAGACTTTACACCGCGACAAAAGAGCGCTGTTGACCTCAAAAGACGGGTTTTCCGTCGTTGCCCCAATGAGGATAATACTCCCTTTTTCGACATATGGCAGGAACGCGTCCTGCTGGGCTTTGTTGAACCGGTGGATTTCGTCCACGAACACAACCGTACGGATGCCCATAGACCGGTTTCGCTCCGCTTCTTCCATGACTTTGCGGATTTCCCGGATTCCGCTCGACACAGCGGAAAAGTTCAGGAAGGCCGACTTTGTTACGCAGGCGATAATCTGGGCCAGCGTCGTTTTTCCGACCCCCGGCGGCCCCCAGAAAATCATGGACGAAAGGCTGTCGTTCTCAATCATACGGCGGAGTACCTTGCCCTTTCCAAGGAGATGTTCCTGGCCTACATAGTCCGCCAGGGATTCCGGCCGCAGGCGCGCGGCCAGCGGCTGTCCCATTCCGTCGTCAAATAAGTTCTTTTCTTCCATGGCAGTGTCTCCCATCCCCCGATTGCGCGGTTCACTTTGTTCGCTCTGTTTATTATAAATCGAACAAATGTTTTTGTATACCTTTTTTTAGAAATTTTTTCAAGGCCACGCCGCGCGAAAAAAGCCAGCCCGGCAGGGCTGGCTTCGGAACCGTCAGGACGCGGCGTCTTGCCCGTGCGCCTTGCTCAGAAGGCCGGCAGGACAGCGCCTTTGTACTTGTCTTCAATAAACTTTTTCACTTCGGGGCTCGTCAGGGCTTTGGCCAATTTCTGCAGTTCCGGACGCTTTTCATCGCCTTCACGGACGGCGACGACGTTCGCGTAGGGAGAGTCCTTTTCCGTGAACAGGGAATCCTTGGCCGGGTTCAGCTTCGCTTCCATGGCGAAGTTGGAGTTGATGACGGCAATATCACAATCTTCCAGGGAACGGGGCAGCATGGCGGCTTCCGCCTCGACAATCTTCAGGTTCTTGGGATTGCTGACTACATCCTGTTTCGTGGCGGCGATTCCTTTGCCTTCCTTCAGCTTCAGGAGCCCCGCCTTTTCCAGCAGGACCAAGGCGCGGCCACCGTTTGTCGGGTCATTGGGGATACCGACCTTGGCGCCCTCTTTCAGGTCCTTCAAATCCTTGATCTTATGGGAATAGACTCCCATCGGTTCAATGTGGACTTTCACCAGGACGGCCAGTTTCAGGTTGCGGTCCTTGGAGAATTTTTCCAAATACGGGATATGCTGGAAGTAGTTGGCATCCAATTCCTTATCCGACAGGGACAGGTTCGGTTTGACATAATCCGTGAATTCCACGACCTGCAGGTCGACGCCTTCCTTCGCCAGCTGGGGCTTGACAAAGTTCAGGATTTCCGCGTGCGGGACCGGCGTGGCGCCGACTTTCAGGACAACTTTCTTGCCGTCCTGCGGCGCGGCGGCTTTCTTATCGCTGCCGCCACAGCCGGCAATCAACAGCCCGGCCGTTGCCAGTGCCAGGGCGCCGCATAACAACTTCTTCAACTTCATGAATGAACACTCTCCTTTACACTATGGGCAAAATTGCCATTTAAACTAGTGTCCATGATACATTTCGTCGTTCCGTATGTCAACGAAAAAAATTCACAATTCCTTCCCTGGTCCTGATTCCCTGGCATTCTGTAAGGTTTGTTACGGAGTAATGACCTGCACCTGCGCCTGGAAGCGTCCAAACTGCAAGGCCGCCGCATGGGATTCCATAAAGATGTCCACGTGCCGCGACTGGGACGGATGCATCCGGTCCTGCACATGGTATGTGACACCATTATAGACAATCAGGCTGCCCAGGGGCACGAAATTCGCAGCGCACGTATATCCTTCGACAGCGTCCGCCCCGGAAGAAGTCCGGCGTGTCCCCGTCTCATGGGGCGTATACGCGGACATGGTCACGGTCGTCCAGAAGACGGCTGCCAACGACAACACTTTCCAATACTTTTGCATGCATTTCCTCCTGCCGGAACCAGTCCGGCCGACTGCGGTCCCCTCAGCGGGACGGCCAGGGGTAGGTCCGCTCGAATTCCGTCAGGATGCGGTGCATCTCGCTGTCCAGATAGGGCAGGACGCCGGCGCGGATGGCATCGGGCACGCCATAAAACGCCTCGGCGACGCTGCAGGCAATAGCAGCAATGGTATCGCTATCCCCTCCGATGGAAATGGCGTTCCGGAGGACATCTTCAAAATCCTTCCCCTCAAAAAAAGCTTCCAGGGCCTGGGGCACGGAACCTGGGCACGTCTCATCGAATTGGTACGTGTCGCGGATACCATCCAGCGTGAAATCCAGGGCATAGTACCGCTCCGTGATTTCCTTCCGGATTTCCTCCTTCGACTTCCCTTCCCGGGCCAGGAAAATAGCGACCGTCACCACCTCAGCGCCTTTCAGCCCTTCCGGATGATCGTGCGTGACGGCGGTCACGGTGAACGACAGTTCCTTCGCTTCCGTCAGGGTCTTCGCTGCCTGGGCACAGGCACTGACACGCATGGCCGCGCCGTTGCCGAAACTTTGGTAGGGATGGGGATTCCGCTCGTCCAGCCAACGGGAAAACCGTCCCCCATATCCCGCGTTCGGATAGCGGCGGCCCATGTGCTGCATCCGTTCTATCACGCGCGCCGCCAGGGCAGACCGGTCTTCTTTTGTTTCCAACAACGCCTGGGCAATGGCTAGGGTCATAATGCTGTCGTCCGTCGGTTCACAGCCGAACGCGAACAACGGGAAGTCCTTGCTCCGGCAATTGTCCCACTCGAATCGCGACCCCACGACATCTCCAATAATCGCTCCCAACACAACAGTCACCTCGTTTTCCATCACTGTGTTTCTATTACTATACCACAGAATGGCGGCGAGCACACGCCTTTCCCGGGAAGGTCTCCGGCCGTACGACAAAAAAGACCGTCCCCCGTGAGGCGTCTCACGGAGGACGGCCCTATTAGCCCCGGGCCCGCGCGGGAGGCGACAGTGTCTTCCCCGCAGGCGAGGTTAGAAGCGATATTTGTATTCGACGAGGAAATTGCACGGCATCTCATAATACTGGGCAGAGCTGTGGCTGATGACATCGTCCCGATCCAGCAGGTTGTCGATGGTCAGGCTGACAGACTGGTTCTTGTCCGGTTTGTACTGAGCCGTAAGGGTCGTCAGGAAATACGGCCGTTCTTCCACGGAGTGCTCTGCCGACGGGGTGCGGACCCGGTCCCCCAGGAAGCTGCCGCTGAGGGCCGCGTCCAGTTTATGGTACGTATACCCTATGCCGCCACTGATTTGATAGCGTCCGAATTTACGGTCCCAGTAGTCCTTTTTCTCACTCTTGCTCTTCGGGTTGTTGAGATTGACGGCCCAATGATAGGACCACGGCCCCTGGCTGTGGACAGTATCCCCGAACTCGAAGCCCAGATTCTTGAAATCTTCGTTATTGTACTGCCACCCACCGGATTTGCGATTCCAGGTGGCGCTGATGTTATCCTTGATGCGGATCGCGTACAGCGCCGCTTTCCAGTTGTGGGCCCCGGCCATCCGTTTCCAGCCGGCTTCATAATGGAGCCCTTTCTGGGGTCTCAAGTCCAGATTGTAGAAGGACTGGTATCCCGTCGGGAACATCTGACCGAAGGTCGGCATGATAAAGGACTGGGCCACGCTGACATAGGCCGAATCGTTTTCGTCGAACTTGTGCAGGTATTGGCCGGCAGCGCTGAAATTGCTATAGTTGTTCCCGTTGAAAGCATCTGTCGTCCACGTTTCGCGGGCGCTCACGATACAGGAATTCTTGTCGTCGAATTTTTGATCCCACTGGCCATATACGCCGAAAAGGTTTCGGGAATAACTGTCGTGAGAACTGCCGGAACCGGCAAAGAGTTTCTGGTAGTTTTCCCGCTTGTAATCGAAGCCCAGGATTGCCTTCGCTTTGGGACCCACTTCCCAGTTCCGCTGAATATCCGCGCCCAGGGTACGGTTCTTTTCCCGCGTATTGTAGAGGGACGAGGCCGGCGCGACAGCCGTGCCCGTCGACGAGTAATACGTGTGCCCGAACGATTCCACGGTTCCCGTCGTAAAGTACACGGATCCCTTGTAGCGTTCCCCCTGATACTGCAGCTGGGCCATATGCTGCTTCGTCGTGTACAGGCGGTCGTTAAAGGGCGTGCCGACCAGGAAGCCATTTTTGGAGGATTCGATGACGTCCCTCAGGTAACGCGCCTGGGATTCGAAGTAGTGATAACCCAGGCTCCAATCTTTGGTGATGTTATAATTGACGCCCACATTCTCCCGGCTCACATCCTGCGTGGAAGTTTTCGTTTTCCCGACAATCCGGGTTCCTCCCACTTCCGATTCCGAAATGCGGTCCAGAGTGCGATCCCATTTTTCCCGATCGTAGGAAACCTGGAATTTGTCCGTGCCGACGCGGAACCCATAATTTTTCCGTCCGAAATTCCCCACACCGACTTTCACAAAATTAGCGCGGCCTTTCCGGGTGATAATGTTGATGACACCTCCCATGCCCTCGGAACCGTAGAGGACGGAACCGCCCCCCTTCACGATTTCGACGCGCTCGATGTCCTCAGCGCTGACAGCCTCCAGATTGTACTTGCCGCGCCAGTTGATCGGGTTTCCGTTGAGCAGGACCAGCGTCCCATTGTCTACCCCGCGGATGATGGCTTCGTTCGTCATCGTCCCCATGGACGCGCCGGACTGGCCAAAGGACTTGAACGTGAAGCCCGGCACTTTCCGCAATACCATGGCCAGGTTCTGCCCACCTGTTTTCCGGATATCTTCTCGGGTCAACACCTCCGTGCTGGCCGGGATATCGACATCCCGCCGGGAATCCCTGGTCGCCGTAACGACGACCTGGTCCAGCGTAAATTGTTTCAGTTCCTCTGTTTCGGCCGTCATGGCCGGTTCTGCCGCCAACACATTGCCCGTCAGCAGGAACGCCATCACGACGCCCAACGGAATCCTTTTTTTCTGTTGCATCCGCAATTACCCCCTTTTGCTTTATCCTGGTGCCCGGCCCCTGCCCGGCACCCTTGTGTATCTCCCACCGCTTCCTACCGCGTCCGCAAGCGGAACGCGAACGGCTGATAGGCATAGCAACGTACCGGCCGCCCGTACCCGTCCAGCCCTGGACGGAACCGGAATCCGCGGGCTGCCGCCAGGGCTTCCTGGTCCAATGCGCCGTTCCCCGACGAACGCGCCAGGGACAGATTTTCCACGCCGCCGTCCTTGCCAATCAGGAAGCGGACAACGGCTGTCCCTTCTATACCGCTGTTCCGGGCCGACAGCGGATACTGCGGAGCCCGGGAACGAGTAACGCGCGGCGCCACGGCCGGGGCCTGGATAGAATCCGAGGCAGGGCCGACACCGCTCCCCTGGCCGCCGCCGGAACCGCCGGAACCGAGCCCGGCGCTCGTACCGCTACCTGTACCGCCCGCCGCCCGCTGAACCGACGAGCTGGCTTTCTTTTTCACCGGATGGTGCTGCCGCGGCACTACTTGCCGCTGTTCCTGGATATCGTCCGGCTGGGGAGTGGCTTCTTCCTCTTCCGCTTCGTCTTCCGGCTCTTCCGGTTCCGCCTGATCTTCCAGGGGAGCCGCATCGCCGCCGCCCCCCATGAGGGCCACGTCATACACAGGGTCGGCTGTCGGAACCCGGTGTCCGTACAGCACGACGACCCCGACCAGGGCGAAGCAGACCAAGTGGAAGACTACGGAAAAGAGTAGTCCCTTTTTACCGTCCTGATTCATTTTCGGGCTTCCTTATCCGTTGCCAGGCCAACCCGGGTGATGCCGGCCTTCTTGAATTCGTCCAAGAGATGAATAACCGCACGATAGGGAACGTTTTCGTCGGCCCGGATCACGACGGCGAAGTCCTTGTTTTCCTTCTTCCCCTGCCGGGCCCGGTGAATCAGCTGCGCTTCGCCCATGACCTGGTCCCCCAGCCAGTAGGCGCCGTCATCTTTGATGGTAACGCTGAATTTCACGACGCTCTGCGTCACGGTCTGCGTCGCCACAGGGAGCTTGACCGGAATGGTGCGCAGCTCGCTCATGTACATCGTGCTCACAATGAAGAAAATCAACAGCAGGAACATCATATCAATCATAGGGCTCAACATGATTCCCGGAGAGGCATGGCCCCGTTTTTTCAATTTAATCATGACGCGACCGCCCCTCCTCTGCCGTGTCCAGATTCTTGGCAATGGCCTCCAGCAGGGTATTGCTCATCTCCTCCAGATTCATGGAGATGCCTTTCAGGCGCCGTTCGAAGTAGGCGTACATGAGGATGGCCACGATGGAAACACACAGGCCGAAGACCGTGGTAATCAGGGCTTCGCCGATGCCGGCCGTCACGGCCAGGGGGTTATCCAGCCGCTGGTTGAAGTTGTGGAAGGATCCGATCATGCCCGTGACCGTACCCAGCAGGCCCAGGACCGGCGCCAACGTGACGATGACATTCAGGTAATTCAGGCGGTTTTCAAATTTATCGAGGGCCCGTTCCGCCCGGGCGGAAATAAAGCCTTCCAGACGCTCGAATTTCCCATGACGGGCCATGACGATAGTCGCTAATTTGGCGATTTCCCCTTCCGTCTGGTCCGCCAGTTCCTTTGCCGCCGTCCAATCGTCGTTTTCAATGTCCATGCAAAACGTCTTCGTGAACTCCCGTCCGCTGTCCGCCCGCTTGAAGAACAGATAGCGTTCCACGGAAATGGCGACGGCCGCAACGGAACAGAAGAGCAAGGGGTACATGACCGGACCCCCTTTGACGAAATAATCCAACCCGGTTGCAAAAATGTTCATCACGCGCCTCCTGAAATATTGATATGGGACTAGCGGAAAATCTTAAAGCACGATGGGCTTTTTGGTAATTCACTACATATCAAATTATATCCCTATTTTAATAAGTTTATTATTAGGACTTCATATCGATAATTCTAGTCAAAAAAAAGACGGATGTCAACCGACATCCGTCGAAACAAGGAGTTAGTTTAACCCAACATGACATCCAATGCCATCATCAGGGTGAAACCGGTCGCAAAAGCCAGTGTCCCGATGTTGGAATGCTCCCCTTCGGACATTTCGGGAATCAGCTCCTCCACCACCACATACAGCATGGCCCCCGCCGCAAAACTGAGAAAGTACGGCAGAAACGGCAGCAGATATTGGATAGCGGCAATCATGGCCACGGCGCTGACAGGTTCCACGACGCCCGACAGGACGCCGTAGACAAAAGACTTGAGCCGCCCCACTCCCTCGGCCCTCAAGGGCAGGGAAATGATGGCGCCTTCCGGAAAATTTTGAATGGCGATGCCCAAAGACAGGGACAGGGCCGCTGCCCCGGAAATCGTCGCATGTCCCGTGGCAAGGCCAGCATACACGACGCCGACAGCCATGCCTTCCGGGATATTGTGCAAGATAACGGCCAGGACCAGCTTGATTGTACGGGACAACCCAACGGCCGGGCCTTCCGTTTTGGTACTGTTCAAGTGCAAATGGGGAATGACATGATCCAGGAAGAGAAGAAAAAGGATACCAATCCAAAACCCGATGACGGCAGGCACAAAGGCCGGTTGCCCTGAGGCGGCAGCCTGATCCAGAGCCGGAATCAGGAGACTCCAGACGGACGCGGCCACCATCACCCCGGCGGCGAATCCCGTAAAGATTCGCTGTACCTGACGGTGCAGCGTGCCTCGCAACAAAAATACGCAGGCCGCGCCGAAAGTAGTTCCCGCGAAGGGAAGAAGAATACCTTGGATTACCTCAGGGGACAGGGACATCAGAAACCCACCTTTCTAAAGGTCAGGCATCGCTCGCCTTCTTGTCCTCCAAGGGGGTACGGCCGATGTGATAAGGGCAGCCGCCGCCCGAACAACGGCCTGCGGAACACCCGCCCGAACAATGCGGGCAGGAACCGGTGGACAAATTCCGAAGGGCATGACGCAATGCCAGGATAAAACAAAGGATGATAGCTGCCAGAACGACAGCGGACAGGAAATTCATAGAAACTCCTTTCTACCCGAAGGCGTCAAATTCCTGCTTCCGTGAGAAGCAAATTCTATTTTTTACTCAGTCTGCCTCCTGGAGCTGCGTCTTCCCAATGGGAGCCTTGGGAGCCGGGCGCAGGATAAAGTACAGGGCTGCCGCCACCAGGACGATTGCCACGGTCTGCGCCACGCCGAAGGGTGCGCCATAGAAGGCCCAGCCGCCCAGGTTATAGACGACGAACGCCAGACCGTATCCGACAAGGACCTGGAAAGAGATGGCCAGCGCCGCCCACTTCCTATCCCCCATCTCGCGAGCGGTCGTTGCCATGGCAACGAGGCAAGGCGGGTCAAAGAGATTCAAAATCATATAGGTGAACGCCGTAAGGGGCGTAAACATCGCGGCGATGGCCTGGAAAGTTTCGGCTTCGCTGTCCGGGCTGGCCCCGGCCAGGATTCCCAGGGTGCCGACCGCCTGTTCTTTCGCCATAAAGGCGGAAACGACAGCGACGGCGTTCTGCCAGGAGCCCAACCCGATGGGGGCGAAAATCCAGGCAAAGGCATTGCCTGCCACCGCCAGCATGGACTCATCGACATTCTCGACCAATTCCAGGCTCGTGTTGAAGGACTGGAGAAACCAAAGGAGGACGCAGACCGAAAAGATAATCGTGCCGGCCTTGACGATAAACCCTTTAGCGCGTTCCCACATATGAAGGAGGACGCCCTTAAAGGACGGAATATGGTACGCCGGCAATTCCATGACGAAGGGCGCCGGGTCCCCGGCAAAATAATGGGTCTTTTTCAGGGCAATGCCGCCGAGGATGATAATGGCAATACCCAGAAAGTACATGGCCGGGGCAATAAACAGGGACCCGGGAAAGAAAATCGTCGTCACCATGGCAATGATTTCCGTCTTCGCGGAGCAGGGAATGAACGTGGACAGCAAGATTGTCATGCGCCGGTCGCGGGGATTTTCAATCGTACGTGCCGCCATGATGGCCGGTACGCCGCAGCCCGTGCCGATGAGGACCGGGATAAAGGATTTGCCGGACAGGCCAAATTTACGGAACACACGGTCCATAATGAAAGCGACACGAGCCATGTACCCGGAATCTTCCAGGAGGGACATGAAAAAGAAAATCAGCAGGATTTGCGGGGCGAAGCCCAGAACCGTACCGACGCCGCCGAGGATGCCGCCAACGAGGAGGCTCGTCAACCATTCAGGAGCCGCAATGCTTTCCAGGAAACCCGTGGCCGCGTCCGAAACAATTTCCCCGAAAAACACGTCGTTCGTCCAATCGGTCATCCAGGCGCCTACGGTAGTGACAGAAATGTAATACATGAGAAACATGAGGAGCGCGAAAATAGGAAGGGCCAGGAAGCGGTTCGTCACGATGCGGTCGATTTTGTCAGACGTGGTCAGGGCATGCTTTGGCGCCGTTTTGCGGACAAATCTCTCCACCAGCTTCGCGATGTATTCATAGCGCTGGTTGATGATAATGCTTTCCGCGTCGTCTTCCAATTCCGCTTCGCAGTCCTGGATGTGCAAGTCCAGATGCTGCAGCAATTCCGGTGGCAGCCCAAGGGAGGCCGTCGCGTCCCGGTCGCGTTCAAAGAGTTTCACGCTGTACCACCGCAGATTACGGGAATCGACACGATCCGCAATGGATTCCTCGATATGGGCCAGGCAATGCTCCACGCTGCCCGTGAAGACATGGGGCAGTTCTTTACCCGGCTTGCGCGCCCTGGCGACCGCCACGGCCGCTTCTGCCGCTTCTTTGCAGCCTTTGCCCTGAAGGGCGCTGATTTCGCAGACGGGACAGCCCAGCGCCGCGGACAATTTGCGGATGTCGATAACGTCTCCCTTCGCTTTCACCAAATCCATCATATTGACGGCGAGGACGACGGGGAGCCCCACTTCAATCAGCTGTGTCGTCAGATACAGGTTGCGTTCGATGTTAGTGCCATCGATGATGTTCAGGATCACATCGGGCCTTTCCTGTACCAGATACCGGCGCGACACTTTCTCTTCCAACGTGTAGGGGGATAACGAATAAATGCCGGGTAAGTCCTGGATGATGACATCCTGGTGGCCTTTCAGGCGGCCTTCCTTCTTTTCCACCGTGACACCGGGCCAGTTGCCGACATACTGGCTGCTGCCTGTCAGCTCATTGAACAAGGTCGTTTTCCCGCAGTTCGGGTTGCCCGCCAGGGCGATTTTCAAATCCATTTTCTATCCTTTCCACATGCCGGGGAAGTGCTCCCCTGAGATTTCTTGACGACGCGTCCCAAGGGAAGCGTTCCGTTACAGGGCTTCCACTTCGATGGTCGCCGCCTCGTTTTTCCGGACGGACAAATCGTACCCCCGCACGTTCAGTTCCATCGGGTCTCCCAGTGGCGCAATCTTCACCACTTTAATTTCCGTTCCCTTGGTAATGCCCATGTCCATAATACGGCGTTTCAGCGCGCCCATTCCATGAAGGCGCACGACCTTGCAAAGGCCGCCGATAGCAATCTCGTTCAGTGTCATGTTCCACTCCTTCCTGCTCCCTGCGGGAATCAATACAGGATGCGGCGTGCCATCGCTTCCCCGATGCCGACGCGGCTGTCCCTCACATTAAGGATCATATTGCCGGCCAAATGGCTGACTACGGTGACCTGCGCATCCACGGTAAAGCCCATTTCCGCCAAATGCTGCCGCACCTGGTCATTGCCGGTGATTTTTCGGATGACGACCGTCTCGCCAACCTCCGCCATCATCAAAGGTATCAAGCTTATCACCTCCCACAGGATGATTATTAGCTTGCGCTAACTATGCCTTCAAAAAAACAGGCCCACAGGGGCCTCTTCGTTGAGGCGCATTTTTAAGTTAGTTATTACTAACCCATTTCATTTTTACAATTTAGCATTGCTTTGCTGTTTTGTCAAGAGAACCGCAGAAAAAAGTTAGCTATGCGCAACCAAATCTCCTACAAAAACGCTGCCGCCAAGCGCCGGGCGCGCCGAGGACAGTCCGCCGTGCCGGCAGGGGTACGCCGGAACGCAAAAACCGCCGGCAGGTCTGGCCTGCCGGCGGTTGTCCTGGTGTGCTGGGAACGATTCTTTCCTCAGTCTTTCGTCAATTCGCTCGTGCAATGCGGGCAACGTGTCGCGTCATCCGGGATTTCCGTCTTGCAGAACGGGCACAGGCGCGGGGCCTTGGCCGGTGCTTTCGGCGCGATGCGGTTGATCTGCTTGATGACCAGGAAGACGGCGAAAGCCACGATCAGGAAGTCGATGATCGTGTTAATAAAGTTACCGTAAGCAATAACAGCCAGGCCGGCTTTTTTGGCTTCCGCCAGGGTGGCGACGTGCTTATCGGACAGGTTGAGGAACAGGTTGGAAAAGTCCACGTCCCCCATCAATTTGCCCAAAGGCGGCATAATGATGTCATTGACAAGGCTCGTCACGATTTTTCCGAAGGCGCCGCCGATGACAACGCCGACAGCCATGTCGACGACATTGCCCCGCATGGCGAACTCTTTGAACTCCTTCAACATACCCATTGTGTGGTTTCCCTCCTATAAGGCATACGGCACCGCCCCTTCCCTATCCCGCCCACGCGGGCAGCAGGACGGCCCGTACTTTCTTTTAACATTAAAGCATTATCCAAAAAGACTGTCAACAGAAATCTGTTCGCCATAAGTTCACGTCGGGAAGACCGCCTGGACGAGATACATATACAAAGCCGTCCCGGCTGCCATGGACAGGAACATGCTGCGCCGCCATACGTGCAGCCCGACCGTCACGGCCAGGGCCAGGATCTCGGGGATGCCATGACTGCCGCCAGTGAGGCTGACATGCCGCAGGCAGTACACGACCAGGAGGGCAAAGATAGCCGACGGCAGCATCCGTCCCAGGTATCGGACGTAGGCCGGCGTCTCTTTCCCCGACGGAAAGAGGAGAAAGGGGAGATAGCGTGTCCCCATGGTGGTGGCGACGCACAGGGCAATCGTAATCAGTTGTTCTGTCAGGCTCACGGTCCTTCCACCTTCCTTTCTCCGGCGTAGCGGCGCAGGGGGCGGCGCAGCAAGGTCAAGGCCACGAGGATCAGGCCCAGGGACGGCAGCAGGAAATGGTCCGGCCCCCAGACGGCTAGGCTTCCCAGACAGGCAGCCAGGCCGACGAGGGAGCTGACGTGCATCTCTTCCCGCAGCCACTGCTCGACGAAAATGACGGCAAAGAGGGAGGTCATAATAAAGTCCAGCCCCTTCATGGGGAACTGGACCAGGGTCCCAAAGGCACTGCCCAGCGCGACGCCGGCAACCCAGTACAGGTAATTCAGGACGGATACCCACCAATAGAACCAGCCCCTGTCGATGCCGAACGGGACTTCCACCGAATAGTTGATGGCGAAAGTCTCATCACACAGGAACTGGAGGAGAAACGGCTTTTTCCAACCCATGCCACGGTATTTTTCCAACAGGGAAATCCCATAGAAAAGATGACGGGACTGGATGACCAGCGCCAGAATCAGGACCTGGAACGGAGCGAATGGTGACAAAAGCAAGGACACCGCGACAAACTCCAGGGACCCGCCGAAGATAGCGGCTGCCATGACGGGTGCAACCCAGGGAGCCAACCCCATGCCGTGGGCGAAGACGCCGCAGCCAATGCCCAGGAATAAAAATCCCAAAAGCATCGGGATCGTATGGGGAAACGCCGTCCGGAAAGCCGCCCGCGCCACACTCTGCCCCGCAGTGGACGCGGGAGAAGGGGAAAAACGGGAATCCATGGAACACTCTCCTTCTTTTACAGTAACTATCCCTGTTTTACGCACAGTTAAAATGGATATGTCCTCTATTGTAACTGCGGGCAGAAGGATTTGTCAAATTTGGCGGAAAAGTTGAAGAAAAACAGTTCGTATCGTATAATTGAAATATATTTTTACAGATAAAGCGTGAAAAAGTAAACGGCACTGGGACGGCAGGATACCAGCCGCTCCCCGCCGGCAAGGAGTTGGATTCATCATGGGAAACAGCAGCTTCTCCACCCGCCTCGGATTTATCCTCGTATCGGCCGGCTGCGCCATCGGCCTGGGCAATGTATGGCGTTTCCCGTATATTACGGGCAAGTACGGCGGGGCAACCTTTGTCCTGCTCTACCTGGTCTTTCTGGCCATCCTTGGCCTGCCCATCATGGTGGCGGAATTTGCCGTAGGCCGCGCCAGCGTGCACAGCGCGGCAAAATCCTTCGATATCCTGGAACCGAAGGGTACCAAGTGGCATTGGTACAAATACGGAGCCATCCTGGGCAACATTATGCTGATGATGTACTACACCACCATTTCGGGATGGATGTTCTACTACTTCTACAAGATGCTGATAGGCGGTTTCACCGGTCTGGACCCGAAACAGGTCGGCGCCATCCTGGGCGGCCTCGTGACGGATCCCGTCACCATGACAGGCTGCATGACCCTCGTCGTCTGCCTCGGCGGCGCCGTATGCTATCTGGGCGTCCAGTCCGGTGTGGAACGCATTACAAAGGCCATGATGACGGCCCTCCTGTTCCTGATGGTAGCCCTGGCCGTCAATTCCGTCCTCCTGCCAGGCAGCGAGGCCGGTCTCGCCTACTACCTGCTGCCGGACTTCAGCCGCTTCAGCCAGTACAGCCTCAACGAGGTCATCTTCAACGCCATGGGGCAGGCCTTTTTCACTCTGAGCCTTGGCATCGGCGCCCTGGCCATCTTCGGCAGCTACATCGGCAAGGAAAAACGCCTCACGGGCGAAGCCCTGTGGATCATCGTCCTCGACACCTTCGTGGCTCTCATGGCAGGTCTCATCATTTTCCCGGCCTGCTTCAGCTACGGCATCAACCCCGGCGCCGGCCCGAACCTGCTCTTCGTGACGCTGCCCAATGTGTTCAATCATATGCCCGGCGGCCGCTTCTGGGGCAGCCTGTTCTTCCTCTTCATGATTTTCGCGTCCATGTCGACGGTCATCGCCGTCTTTGAAAACCTTATCGCCTGTTTCATGGACCTGACGGGCCTGGATCGCAAGACCATCGTGCGCCGCGGCGCGCCGGTCATCATGCTCCTTTCCCTGCCCTGCATCCTGGGTTTCAACGTTTGGAGCGGCTTCCAGCCCTTCGGCCCTGGTTCGGGCGTCCTCGACCTGGAGGACTTCGTCGTCAGCAACAATCTCCTACCCTTGGGCAGCTTGATTTACCTCGCCTTCTGCACGTCCCGCTACGGATGGGGCTGGGACAACTTCCTTAAAGAAGCCGACACCGGCAAAGGCGTGCCCTTCCCTCAATGGATCCGCGTGTACGCCACGTACCTTTTACCCCTTATTGTGCTCTATATCTTCGTGAACGGGTATATCGGTATTTTCGGCAAGTAACCGTTCGTGTCCGGGAAAGACAGCCCCGGATGGCATTCCCTTACTTTTCCAAAAATCAGACAGGAGTCTTTCTTTTCCCATGGGTACCACTACGTTTTCCTCTCGTCTCGGATTCATCCTCGTCTCCGCCGGCTGCGCCATCGGTCTCGGCAATGTATGGCGGTTCCCCTTCATCACGGGGAAATACGGCGGCGCTTCCTTCGTCGTCCTTTATTTGATCTTCCTGGCCCTCCTCGGCCTGCCCATCATGGTCGCGGAATTCGCCGTGGGCCGCGCCAGCGTTCACAGCCCGGCCAAGGCCTTCAACGTCCTGGAGCCGAAGGGCACGTACTGGCACAAGTACAAATACATCATGATTGCCGGCAACGTGCTCCTCATGATGTATTACACGACCATTTCGGGATGGATGTTCTACTACTTCTATAAAATGCTCACCGGCGCTTTTGAAGGCAGGACGCCGACCCAGGTCGAAGCCGTCCTCGGCGGCCTGCTTCAGGATCCCCAGACCATGACAGCCCTGCTTCTCTTCGTCATCCTGCTGGGCTTCTTTGTCTGCTACCTGGGCGTCCAGGCCGGCGTGGAACGCATCACCAAGGTCATTATGAGCCTGCTCCTCCTCCTCATTTTCCTCCTGGCCATCAACTCCCTCCTCCTGCCAGGCAGCGAGGCTGGCCTGCGCTACTATCTCTTTCCGGACTTTACGCGCCTGAGCCAGTACAGCTGGAACGAAGTCATTTTCAACGCCATGGGGCAGGCCTTTTTCACCCTGAGCATCGGCCAGGGGTCCCTGTCTATTTTCGGCAGCTATATCGGCAAGGAAAAGCGCCTCACGGGCGAAGCCATCTGGATTATCGTCCTCGACACGTTCGTGGCCCTCATGGCGGGCCTCATCATTTTCCCGGCCTGCTTCAGCTACGGCATCAACCCCGGCGCCGGCCCGAACCTGCTCTTCGTGACGCTGCCCAACGTATTCAACCACATGTTCCTGGGGCGTTTCTGGGGCAGCCTGTTCTTCCTCTTTATGATTTTCGCGTCCCTTTCGACGGTCATCGCCATCTTCGAATTCATTACCGGCTGTTTCGTGGAACTGACGGGGCTGGACCGCAAGACCATCATCCGCCGCGCCATTCCGGTCCTGTTTCTCCTCTCCCTGCCCTGTGCCCTGGGCTTCAACGTGTGGAGCGGTTTCCAGCCCTTCGGCCCCGGTTCGGGCGTCCTCGACCTGGAAGACTTCATCGTCAGCAACAATCTGCTCCCCCTGGGCAGCATCGTCTACATGACCTTCTGCACGTCCCGCTACGGCTGGGGCTGGAAAAACTTTATCCAAGAGACCGACACGGGCAGCGGTCTGCGCTTCCCCAAATGGCTGCAGGTCTACGTCACGTACATTCTGCCCCTGATTGTCCTGTACATCCTCGTCAATGGGTATATGGCCACCTTCGGGCATTAAAGGAAAGAGGTCCCGACCGTTTTGTTCCAAACGATACAATCCGGCCGGGACTTTTTTCATTTTCCCAAAAATTGTGCCCTGTTTGTGAAAAAACACTTTACAGGCGCGTCCCACGTGGTAGTATAGGAACAAGTATCAATACCATATCAATTTGGTAGGTTAAGGAGGAATTATCGTATGAATCTCAAAAAAGCACTGGTGTCCCTGGTGGCACTGTCCTTGCTGGCCGTCGGCATCGCCGGCTGCGGAAGCAGCGGCAAGAAGGCAGGTGATAACAGCGGCAAGGTCATTAAGATCGGCGCCACGGCAGGACCGCACGCGCAAGTCGCCGAGGCCGTCGCCCAGGAAGCGAAAAAACAGGGTCTGAATGTCAAAGTCGTGGAATTCTCCGACTACGTGACGCCCGACAAGGCCCTGGCCGAAGGCGAACTGGATTTGGCCAGCTACCAGCACAAACCCTTCATGGAAAACTTCAACAAAAACAACAACGCCCACCTCGTGGACATCGGCCCGACCATCCTCATGCGCATGGGCATCTACAGTGACAAGGTCAAGGACCTGAAAGCCCTTCCTGCCGGCGCCACGGTAGCCATCCCGAACGATCCGACCAACGGCGGCCGCGGTCTCCTGCTCCTTCAGAAAGCAGGGCTCCTGAAACTCAAGGAGGGCGTGGGCTTCAAGGCCACCGTGAAAGATGTCGTGGACAATCCGCACAAACTGGTCTTCAAGGAACTGGAAGCGGCCCAGCTGCCCCGCAGCCTGAAAGACGTCGACCTGGCGGTCATCACCATGAACTATGTCATGAGCGGCGGCCTGGACGTGAAAAAGCAGGGACTTTTCTGGGAAGACAACCAGGAACCCCTGGCCGTCATGATTCTCGCCGTCGACGGCAAGAACAAGGACAACGCGGACTACCAGAAGATTGCCAAGCTCTTCCATTCCGACGCCGTCAAGAAATACATCGCCGATACCTTCAAAGGCACCATCGTGCCGGCAGAATAATCCCGCGGACAGACAAGCGCCGGCCACCCGGTGCGACGGCACTCCCGCGGCCGCCCGGTCCTGTGCCTGGTTCTCCCGGAGACGGATACACTCCCCGTCCCCGGGCTTTTTCTTTTTTTCACAGACAGGGCGCGGTTCCGTGTTATAATCTAACTGCTATGGATATACAAACGATTTTGCAAAAGGATCAACTGAATAAGGAAGACCTGGTCTTTCTCCTGGGCCGGACGGACCGGGCAGAATGTCAGGCCCTCTACGAGGCGGCCTACCGAGTCAAACTGGAATACATCGGCAACGTGGACTATTACCGCGGTCTCCTGGAATTTTCCAACCGCTGCATCAAAAACTGCCTTTATTGCGGCATCCGCCGGGATAACACGGAAGTCGCGCGGTTTGACACGCCGCGGGAGGACATTCTCCAGATGGCCCGCTGGTGCTTCGAGAACCAATACGGATCCCTGTGTCTCCAGTCGGGGGAGCGGCAGGACGAAGCCTTTATCGCCTACGTGGAAAGCCTCATCCGGGATATCAAGCGCATCGGAGGCGGCGCCCTGGGCCTGACCCTGTGCTGTGGCGAGCAGACGGAAGAAACGTACCGCCGCTGGTATGACGCCGGCGCCCACCGGTACCTGCTCCGCATCGAGACGAGCAATCCCCGCCTTTACGCCACGCTCCACCCGCAGGACGGACACCACCAGTGGCAGGTCCGCAAGGACTGTCTCGCCGCCCTGGCCCGCACGGGCTGGCAGGTCGGCACGGGGGTCATGATCGGCCTGCCCGGCCAGACCCTGGAAGATCTGGCCGATGACATCCTTTTCTATCAGGAAAACAACATTGCCATGGTCGGCATGGGTCCCTACGTGGTCCATCACAACACGCCGCTGGGCAACGAAGTCACCGCCGCCGGCAGGGACACGCGGCGCGACCGGGAGGAACGGCTGCGCCTGGGCATCAACATGGTCGCCGCCACGCGCCTGTATCTAAAGGACGTGAACATCGCCGCCACCACGGCCCTGCAGGCTCTCCATCCCCTGGGGCGGGAAATGGCCCTGAAAGCCGGGGCGAATATCCTCATGCCCCTGGTGACCGTCCAAAGATACCGCACGCAATACCAGCTCTACGACAATAAGCCCTGCCTGGAAGACAGCCAGGACGAATGCCGCCATTGTCTCGCTGGCCGCGTCGCCTCCATCGGCGACCGCGTCGGCTGGGGCGAATGGGGGGACTCGCCGCACTTCTTCAACCATCTGGGCGACAAGGGATAACCGTTTTTCTTTCCCTTTCGGCGCTCCCACGCCTGCCCCACACAAAAAACGCTGCCGCCGGAACCAAGTTCCGGCGGCAGCGTTTCGCTTTGTCTAGCGATCAGAGGCCCGCGCGGGCCCGTCAGGGAATCCGCTTGATGACCCGGCCGCCTTGCACCTCCCGCACGTCGAAAACGGACAGGAAGGCCTGGGGATCAATGTCATGGACCGTCGTCTTCAGTTTCTGGATTTCCAGGCGGCTGACGACGCAATACAGCACATCCTTGTCATCCTTCAGGAATCCGCCCTGGCCGTGCAAATGCGTGACCGCACGGTGCAGGTCGTGGACAATGGCGTCGGACACGGCTTCAAAATTCGTCGTAATGATAAAGATCCCTTTCGACGAATCAAGGCCTTCCGACACGGTGTCAATCAAGCGGGAACAGATAAAGTATGCCATGAGCGAATACAATGCGCTGTTCCAATTAAAGACCAGGCCTGCGCAGCCCATGATGAAGATGTTCATGAAGAGGACCAATTCGCCGACAGAAAAGGAGGTATTGTTGTCCAGGACGATGGCCAGGATTTCCGAGCCGTCCGTCGACCCGCCGCAGCGGATTACGATCCCCACCCCGATTCCGATGAGGATCCCGCCATAGATGGTCGCCAGGAGGGGATCGATGGACACGGGAGCCATACGGGAAAAGAAAGAGCTGCAGACCGCCACCACGACAATGGCATAGGTCGCCGCTGCCGCGATGCCCCTGCCGAGCCGCCGGTACCCCAGGTAGAAGAAGGGCAGGTTGAGCAGCACCACGAGAAGACTGAACGGAATGCCCAACAGATGCTGCAGCATCAGGGAAATGCCGATCACGCCGCCGTCGATGACGTGGTTCGGCACGAGGAACAAATCCAGTCCAGCCGTGTAAATGACGGCGCCCAGTGTCAATCCCAGTACTTTGAACAGGGTATTTTTACAAAGCAGTTGTTGGTTTGCCATTTTCGAACGTCTTCCCTCTTCCTGAAAAATTCCCGTCGCGTGGCAGGTCCCCTTGACCTTCCCATACGGTCGCAAAAGTGTAGTTTCAGTATAGCAAAAAGTGGATGTTCGTTTTTGAAAATTTCTTGAATTCTGTAACGGCCACGCCCTGCGGGTAAAATCGAGGAAATTCTGTAACAAGCCAAAAAGTCTGGTCCCGCAGCATTGACGAACCGCGCGGGAAATCCTATAATGAGACTTGCGAGACAACTATAGATTGTGTGTCAATACAATCATACACACAATATACAGAAAATAAGCAAGGAGTGGTCATCATGAGCAACACGGAAACCGCTAATGTCGCCCCGTCGGAAAAATGGTACGAAAATTTCCTGAGCCAGACGCTGTTGGACAAAAAATATTTTCACGAAGGCGAAGATTTTGACGGCTTCGTCGATCGCGTCACGGGCATTTTCAGCCCAGAGCTGGCGCCGAAATTTCGCCAGTGCCTTCTGAAGGGCGAATTTTTCCCCGCCGGGCGCAGCCTCTACGGCGCCGGCAGCAAAGGTAAATTCCGCGCTTCCATGAGCAACTGCTACATCCTTCCCTGTCCGGAAGACAACATCGAATCCATTTTCGATGTCAACAAGAAGATGGCCCGTATTTTCAGCTATGGCGGCGGCTGCGGCGTCAATATCTCCCGGCTCCGCCCGAAAGACTCCAAGGTCAACAACAGCGCCCGCACTTCGTCCGGCGCCGTGTCCTTCCTGACCCTGTTCAACGCCACGGGCAGCGTCATCGGCGTCCACGGCAGACGGGCCGCCGAAATGGTTGCCTTATCGTGTGAACACCCGGACATCGAGGAATTCCTGAAAATCAAACAGACGGACCACAAGCTGGAAGCCATGAACATTTCCATGCTCCTGACGAGCAAGTTCATGGACGCCATCAAGGAAGACAAGCCTTTCGAGCTGCATTTCGACGTGCCCGAAAGCAACGAACGGATCCGCAAGACCATCGACACTCGCAAATTCTACCGTGAATTCTGCCAGACCCAGTGGGACTACGGCGATCCGGGATCCATCTTCATCGACCGCGTCCGCGGCTACAACCTGCTGAGCGGGTATCCGGAATACGTCATCGACGTGTCCAACCCCTGCGCCGAATTCTACGGCAATGCCTATAACAGCTGCAATCTGGGTTCCATCAACTTGTACCACATGGTCGAAGACAAATTCTCGCCCCACGCGGCCATCAACTACGCCAAACTGAACCAGACCGTCGATACGGCCATCCGCAGCCTGGACGAAATCCTGGATTACGGGTACGACATGCAGCCCCTGGACGAGAACCGCCGCTGCATCGACGACTGGCGCTCCATCGGCCTGGGCATCATGGGGCTAGCCGACATGTTCGTCGCCCTGGGCCTGCGCTACGGCAGCCCGGAAAGCCGCAAGACCGCCGGCGACCTGATGAAGTCCATCCTGAAGCAGGCCCTGATCACGAGCTGTGACCTGGCCCGCACGAAAGGCCCCTTCGGCAGATTCGACTGGAACAAGACGAGCAAATCGCCCCTGATCCAGCTCTTCCCGGAACTGCACGACCGCATCAAGAAATACGGCCTGCGCAACGGCACGCTGCTTTCCATCGCCCCGACGGGCTCCCTGTCCCTGCTGGCCGGCGGCTTCAGCGGCGGGGTGGAACCGATTTACCAGATTTCCATGCAGCGCACGACCCACAGCCTGGAAAAGGAGCACAAATCCTTCCGTGTCTTTGCCCGGAGCATCCAGGACCTGCTGACCTACCACGGCCTGCCTTTGGACACGCCGGACGCAGAAGTCAAAGTCCGGTTCCCCTTCGTCATCGAGTCGCACGACGTCCTGCCCGCGGACCGCGTGGAACTGCAGAGTGTCCTCCAGACCTATGTGGACAACGCCATCAGCTCCACGGTCAACCTGAAAGAATCGGCCACGGTGGAGGAAATCGAACAGATCTACATGATGGCCTACGAAAAAGGCTGCAAAGGCCTGACGGTCTTCCGCGACAACTGCAAGCGCGGCTCCATCCTGGACGCCACGGAAAAGGACGATCCCATCATCCTCGACTCCGTTTCCCCGTCCAAGCGGCATGACATCCGCCGCATCGACGGCTCCACGTACCGCCAGAGCTCGGCCTGCATCAAGAATTTCTATATCACCGTCAACAAGACGGAAGCCGGCCAGATTTTCGAAGTGTTCACGAACTTCTCCGGCGGCTGCACAGCCAACGTCGATACCATGACCCGCCTCATTTCGCTGCTCCTGCGCTGCGGCGTCAAGGTCGAAACGATCATCAGCGAACTGCGCGAAGCCAAGTGCCGCGGCTGCCAGGAGCTGCGCAAGCAGGGCCAGGACGTTTCCCTGTCCTGTGGCAACGCCATTGCCGACGCCATCGAGGCGGCCTACCACGGCACAACGAAAAAGAGCCCTGTCGGAGGCCTGTCCTGCCCGGAATGCGGCAGCCCCCTAGTCTCGGAAGGACGCTGCTTCAGCTGCCCGAACTGCGGCTTCTCCAAATGCAGTAACTAAAAAACCATATGGGAAACAGCGACCGCGCCACCTTCGGGGGCGCGGCCCTTTTTCATAGTTCACGCTTTTTTTACTGTTTTTCTCCCCTCACCGCGCTACAATCATAGTTGGTGATTTTTGCGATGAAGAACTTTCTCAAGGGTGCCGCCGTCCTCCTTGCGCTGCTCCTGGCGGCAATCCTCCTGGCGGATGCCTACCTCGCCCGCCCCGTAGTCGACTACGCGCTGCGACGGGGAACCAAGGACGATCCCCAGTCCCCGCCGGCGGCTTTCGAAGACATCTACCCCTACCCCAACAAATATGAGGCCATGCAGCCCAGGCCTCCGAAACAGTTCCGGCGCGCCGCCTGGACCCTCACCTCGTTCGACGGGCTCAAACTGGAAGCGACGCATTTCGTCCCCAACACCAACCCGGCCAGCCACAAATGGGCCATCCTGGTCCACGGCTATGGATGCAACCAACGGTTCATGTACATCATGGCCACGTACTACCTGGCCCACGGGTACCAGATCCTGACGCCGGATATGCGTGCCTCCGGCAAGAGCGAAGGCACGTACCTGACTATGGGTGTCTATGAAGGACGCGACGTGGCGCAATGGGCCCGCGCGATCGTCCAAAAAGATCCCCAGGCCCGCATCGCGCTCCACGGTGTTTCCATGGGCGCAGCCGATGTCATGCTCTCCCTCAACGACAATTTACCGGACCAGGTCAAGGCCATCATCGAGGACAGCGGCTACAGCAACCTGAAGGAATTGCTGGCCATCCGCCTCGTCGATACGGTCCGTTACCCCAAGCCCGTGCTGCTGGGGGCCAGCGTGTCCATGTGGCGGTACACCGGCGTTTTCCTGGAAGATGTGGACCCGCTCCAGGCCGTTTCCCGGTCCCGGCTGCCCATCTTGTTCATCCACGGCACGGCAGACCAGCTCATCCCCCTGTCCATGATGAAAGCCCTGTACAACGCCAGTCCTTCCAAAGACAAGGCCGCCCTTACCGTACAGGGCGCCACCCACGCCATGAACGACGCCGTGGGCGATCCCTATTACCGGTACGTGTTCCAGTTCTTGGATCATTATGTCGGGTAGGGCCCCCAAAAGCCAAGACCGCGCTGCCTGTTTCCAGACAGCGCGGTCTTTCGTGTTTTCCCGGATTTGCCCTTCCGCCTCACCGACCCGTAAACCGGGGCGGCCGCTTCTCCAAAAAGGCCGTGATGCCCTCGCGGAAATCGGCCGTGCCGGCACAGTCCTCCTGCAGGGCGACTTCGGCGTCCCGGAACTTGCGCATCTCGCTGTACAGGCTCACGAACATCATCTTCTTCATGGCCGCATAGGCATGGGTCGGGCCTTGCGCGAGCTTCTTCGCGAAAGCCATGGCTTTCGGCATCAGTTCCTCTTTCGGAACGACTTCCTTCACGAAGCCCAGTTCCAGCGCCTCCCGCGCCGTCACAGGGCGTCCCGTCACGAACATATCCAGGGCGCGGTGCGGTCCGGCCATGCGCGGGACCAGATAGCCGCCCATGGTGTCCGGCATAAGGGCAATTCCGACAAAGGCCTGCAGGAATTTAGCGTTTTCCGCGGCAAAGACGAAATCGCAGCCATAGGCCAGATTGCATCCGCCCCCCGCTGCCGCGCCCGCCACAGCGCAAATCACGAGCTTCGACATCTGCTTGATGCGGATGACGATGTCCGACAAATTTCCCGCCAGGGGAGCCATGGCGTTGGCCCCAAAATCCGGCTCTTCGCAATGGGCCTTCATGTAGCGGATGTCCCCGCCGCCGCAGAACGCCCGGCCGGCGCCCGTCAGCACCACGGTCCTGGCGGCCGGGTCGGCTTCTGCCTGCTGCAGGGCCTGCTCCAGCTCCCGGGCCATGTTCTCATCCAAAGCATTCAGGGTGGGGGCATAATCCAGCGTGATAACGGCCACGCCTTCCTCCACGGCGTACTTCAACATCTTATAGTCCACAGGGCAGACCTCCTTCCAGTTATTGTTTCCATTATAAGCTGTTTAGCACCTCGCCGCCAACAAATTTTCAAAAAATTTGCCGCGCCGCCAGGGAGAAACCTGCCCTCCCGCCATTTTCGCGCGGCCTATCCCCAACACAAAAAGGGATTTCCCCCGCTGGCAGCGAAATAGAACCTGAATACGGCGAGAAAAGGAGAACATCATGGACGAACACAGAAACCTATCGGCAGATACCCTGAATCAGGAAGAACTGGTCCTCCTCGTCTTCGATTTCGCGCACCGCCTGCTGGTGCATCACACGCTCTGGTTCCGCGAGGTCGAGCACCAGCTGGGCTTCAAACGGGCCCTCCGGGTCATGGACCGCGCCTGGGAAAAAACGCGGCGCAACCTGGTCCAGCGACTTTCCCTCACGTGCGGGTTCGCGGAAACGGAGGGCGTCCCGGACTATTTACGGCAGCTGCCCCGCAGCCAGGCGCTGGCCCTTCTGGACGACCTGGCCAAAAGCTGGCTCGCCCAGGATGGCCTCTGGTTCCAGGCTGTGGAAAAAGACTACGGCATGCAGGAAGCCAAACGCTGCAACGACTCCACCTGGGCCTATTTTTCACCTTACGAGGCCCATGCCGTCAAAAAATTTCTCCACCTGCCGGACCATCCCGGTCTCGACGGCCTGGAAAAAGCCCTGACCTTCCGCCTATACAGCCGCCTGAATCACCAGCGCCTGTACCGCCGCGATGGCGCCCTGATCCTGGAAATGCGCGGTTGCCGCGTCCAGTGCGCGCGCGCGCGGAAAAACATGGCCGACTATCCCTGCAAGAGCGCAGGCCTCGTCGAATACGGACGTTTCGCCGAAAACATTGACAGCCGCATCCAGACGGAATGTATCGCCTGCCCGCCCGACGAACACCCGGACGAATGGTTCTGCGCCTGGAAATTCATCCTGCCGGAACCGTAACCCCGACGTCCTGTCCCGCGTGACCCCATAACACAAAAAAGGCGCCCCCATGGGCGCCTTTTCGCTGCCGTGGCCAGGAATCACCGGGCCTCCTTGAACTGGTCTTTTGGGATATACCACAAGCCATTGTTATTCTTGTCCAGGTATTCCTTCAGCTCCCTGGAGTGGTACGCGGCGACCAGATCCTTTGCCCATTGCGTGTCCTTGTTCTTCTCCTGGACGACGAGCTGCAGCAGCAGGTGCGGCAGGACATCTTCCGTCAGGAGAGCCGTCTTCGGGTCTATTTTGGCATTGTACACGATGGACCCCGTAATCATGATGTAATCGAAATCGTTGCGGACACCGGGAATGGTGAGGGATTTCATTTCCGTGAATTTCAAATGATGGGGATTTTCCGTAATATCCTGCTGGGTCACTTTGGACAAGTCCTTGGCCGGATTGAGCTTAATCCAACCAGCCTTCTGCAGCAGGGCGTAGGCGCGGGCCGTATTAGAGGCGTCGTTCGGCACGGCGATGGAGTCCCCGTCGGCAAGCTGTTTCAAATCGTGCTTGCGGCCGGGATAGAGGCCGGCCGGCACGGTCGGGATCGGCGTCAGCGCCACCAGATGGCCTTTCTGCTTCTGGTTGAAGTTTTCCATATAGGCCGTATGCTGTTCCACGTTGAAGTCGACTTCGCCCTCGTTCAGGACCACGTCGGCCTGGAGCAGGTCGGACATATCCTTGCCTGTGATCTTGTAGCCTTTCTTCTCCAGGATGGGCTTGACGGCCTTTTCAAAGAGCTCGCTGTACGGGCCCTGGGATTTGCTGAAGGTCAGCTCTTTTTTATCCGCCGATTGCTTCGCGCCGCCGCCGCAGCCCGCCGCCAACGCCGCGAACACCAGGGCCCCGGCCAGCAGGGTCATCCACTTTTTTCCGCTGAATTTCATAATCAACACCTCTTTCGTAAATTTGACAAGCTTCGGGACCGCTGTCCCTGTTAGCAAGGTCCAGCCTCAATGATGGCGGACTTTGAAGGCAAGATGGCTGCCGATGGTCTGGATGATTTGGACGAAGGCGATGAGCACGACGACCGTGAACAGCATGAGCGGAAAGTTCAGCCGCTCGTAGCCGTAGGTCAAGGCCAGGTCCCCGACGCCGCCGGCGCCGATGACGCCCGCCATGGCTGTCGCTCCCAGAAGGCCGATGGTACCCGTCGTGACGGACAGGATCAGGGAGCCTTTCGCTTCGGGAAGCAAAAAATAGCGAATAATTTCAAACCAGGTCGCCCCCATGGACTGGGCCGCTTCGAGAATGCCCTTGTCCACTTCGAGGAGGGAGTTCTCGAAAAGCCGCGTCAAATAAGGGGCAATGAACAGAATCAGGGGCACCAGGGCCGCCGTCGTGCCGATGCGTGTGCCGACGATGAATTTCGTCAGGGGCAGGACAAAGACCAGAAGGATGACGAAGGGGACGCTGCGGACCGTATTGACCACGGCATTGACGACAGCATACACGTATCTGTTCCCCAAAATCCCGTCCTCGTTGGTCAAGACCAGCGTCAGGGCCAGGACCAGCCCAATCAGGGACCCCAGGAACAAGGACACGAACACCATGTACAACGTTTCTTCTGCCGCCAGCCCTACCCGGGACAGGGGCACTTCGAGGATTGCTTCCAGAGGACTCATCGTACCACCTCCTGCACCTGCGCGCCGCGCGCTTCCATATACTGCTTCATGGCGGCAATGTCTTCCACGCTGCCAATGGCTTCCACGATAAAGATTCCCAGGGCCGTCCCCTGGAGCTCGCTGCACGAAGCAAAAATGATTCCCGTTTCCACGGGAAACCGCCGGTTGCATTCGCAGAAGAGATTTTCCTGCGCCGTCTCGCCGAGAAACCGTACCTTGAGAAGCTTATAGTTGCGCGTTTCCTGTTCCAGGCTGCGGACAATGCTGTCGGGAATCTTCTCGGGAATGACCGTCTGGACAAACTGCTTCGTCATTTCCTGCCGGGGGTTTGAAAACACTTCGAGGACGCTCCCCTGTTCCACCATACGGCCGCGATCCATGACGGCGACGCGGTTGCAGATGCGCCGGACCACGTTGATTTCGTGGGTAATGAGAACGATAGTGAGGTTCAGCTCCCGGTTGATTTTCTGGAGCAGTTCTAAAATGGCATCCGTCGTTTCCGGATCCAGGGCGCTCGTTGCCTCGTCACAGAGCAGGATAGACGGATTCGTCGCCAGGGCCCGGGCAATACCGACGCGCTGCTTCTGGCCACCGGACAGCTGGTCGGGATAAGCCTTCGCCTTGTCGGACAGCCCCACGAAGGAGAGCAGCTCCGCCACGCGGGCGTCCATGGTCTTGGGATCGGCGTGCTGGAGCCTCAGGGGAATCGCGATGTTTTCATACACCGTCTTGGAGGACAGCAGGTTGAACTGCTGAAAAATCATGCCGATTTTTTTGCGCAGCCCGCGCAGTTCCCCGCCCGTCAGCGTATCGACGCAGCGCCCGCTGATCTCCACGTGCCCCGACGTGGGGACTTCGAGAGCGTTGATCATGCGCAGCAGCGTCGACTTGCCGGCGCCGGAAAATCCGATAATCCCCTGGATGTCCCCATCGCCAATGGTAAGGTTCACGTGCCGCAGGGCCTGCACTTCCCCGCCTTTGGTGCGGAACGTTTTACTGACATCTTGAAAGACAATCATGGCCCCTCCTCATTTCCGCAGCCGAACCAGGGCCTTTTTCGCCAGGATGGCCAGATATTCCGACGTCGGGTACAGGAAGCCCGGATCGACCTGGAATTTCGGATGGTGATTCGAATAAGTATCGCCGATGCCGACCTGGATATAGGACCCGGGGATTTTTTCCAAAAAGTAGGCGAAATCCTCCCCGCCCAGATTCCAGGGGGCCTGGACGACGTTGATGCCGCTTTCCTTTGCCACGGAGGCGGCGAAGCCGGTCCACTCTTCCTCGTTCAGGGTGGCCGGCGGGCCGGCAATCCATTCCACGCTGGCCGATTCGCCGTAGGCCTGGGCAATGTGGTCCGCCAGGACACGGATGCGGGCTTCCACGAGCTGCCGGTCTTCCTTCGTCATGGTCCGCGCCGTGCCCTCGACAAACGCCGTTTCGGGAATGACGTTCCAGGTGTTGCCCGCCTGGATGTGGGTCACACTGACCAGATTCGCCGCGAAGGGATTGGAGTTGCGGCTGACGATGGTCTGGACGGCCCCGACGAAATCCGCCGCGGCGACAATGGGATCCAGGCCCATGTCCGGATGGGCACCATGACTCCCGCGGCCGCGGAACGTGATTTTGAAGGTATCGACGGCGGCCGTGACAGCGCCGGATCGCAACGCGTAGGTGCCGACGGGGATATGGACGATGATGTGGATACCGAAAATGGCCTGTACATCTGCCAGGGCACCCGTATCCAAGACAACCTTCGCCCCGCCGGGCGCTTCTTCCGCCGGCTGGAAGATCACCTTCACGGTCCCCGGCAAATTCCCTTCTTCCTTCTTTAGGAGCAGGGCTGCCCCCAGGACAGCCGCCGTATGGAAGTCATGGCCACAGGCGTGCATCCGTCCCGCTTCCCGCGACTTGTAGGACAGATCCGTCTCCTCCTGAATCGGCAACGCGTCCATATCCCCGCGCAAAGCGACCACAGGCCCTTCGCCCCTGCCGATCTGGGCAACGAGGCCCGTCTTGAGCCCCGTATCCAGGATTTTGATACCGGCTTTTTCCAGCTCGGCCCGCACATAGGCCGTCGTCTGGAATTCCTGGTAAGACAATTCCGGATGTTCATGAAAATGCCGGAAACTCTTTTCCACCAAGGCTTTGATGTTTGCGTCTGTCATAAAAGTCATCCTTTCTTTTTTCCTTCCGTCCGCCTTTCCCGCCACGACAGCGGACTTCCTGCCGCGGCGACACAGGGGCGCACAGAAAAAAGGCCACCGTCCTGTCAGAGACGGTGGTCCGTGGTTCCACTCTGCTTCAGAAGGAAAGCGCCAGGCTTCCTTCCCTTTGCCCGGTAACGTCGGTGTACGGGCCCGCCTACGATTGCCTCAGCGGGCCTGCTCCCGGAGGCATTCCGACAGGTCCGTTTCCTGCTCCGGCTTTCAGCCAGGACCGGGGCTCTCTAAAGGACGTACCCTGCCGTACTTGTTCCGTTCATCGCCATGGCGCTGTTGAATTTCTTGAATTCACATTGCAATACTAGCTTTTAATTTCCCGTTTGTCAACACTTGTGGGGAGAAAATGTTTAGTTTTTCGATATGATATCAGGTTTTTAACATTCCTGTAACGTTTGGAGCATTCCGGAACAGCCGGCCGCGGGCCCGCCCGTCCTCAGGGGCGTTCTGCCAGGATGCGCCGTACCAGCGCGACGAGGACACGGACCACGCCGGGCAGGGCGTCCAGGTCAAAGTGCATCTTCGGGTCGTGGAGCCTGGGCTCCAGGTCGCAGCCGATGCCAAGGCTGGCTGTCTTCAAGGCCGGCCGTTCCTGCTTGAAAAAGTTGAAGTCTTCGCCAACTGTAATGGCGGCAGACGGCACCAGGCCGGCCTCGCCCAGGACGGACCGGATAACCGCTTCGGTTACGCCGCGCAGGGACGGATCCGCTTCCGCCGCCGGACAGGTTCCGATTATATGGCTGTCCGCCGTTGCCTCGTAGACAGCCGCTGTCCGGGCAATGATGTCCCGCACGCGCTGCCGCAGATGCAGCATTTCCGTATTGGATGTACTGCGCAGGTCAAAGCCCAATTTCACTTCGTCGCAGATGGCATTCAGGGAGTCGGCGCCGCCGAGAAAGCGCGTCGTCTTGACACTGCCCCCCAGAAGGGGATCCACCGGCAGGGCATTCACGGCCTGCACGATGGCCGCGCCGGCGTCGATGGCATTGACTCCCTGGTGCGGCTGGGAGCCATGGGCCGCCTTCCCGCGCACAACGGCCTCGATCAGGGTACACGCCGTCCAGCGGAGCTGGGCAATGATCTGTCCTTTCCTGGCCAGGTCTTTCGGCATAACGTGGAGCCCGATGGCATAGTCCACATCGTCCAGGACCCCGGCGTCCACCAGGGTCAGGGCCCCCTTGCCGATTTCCTCGGCCGGCTGGAAAAGGATCTTCAGGTTCCCGCAGGGCAAGCCTTCCGCGGCCAGCACGCGGGCCGCCGTCAGGACCATGGCCATATGGGCGTCGTGTCCGCAGGCATGGGCGCACACAGAGGTCCCGTCTTCCCGGCGGAACACGAGGCTGTCCATATCGGACCGAAGGGCCACGACCGGACCGGGCTTGCCACTTCGCAAGACGCCGGTCAGGCCCGTCCCGCTGCCCACGTGTTCCGTCACGTCATAGCCGGCCTGACGCAAAACCTCCGCCAAAAAGGCGGAGGTCTTGTACTCTTGAAAAGCCGGTTCGGGGATAGAATGCAAATAGGACCAAGTCGTCTCTATTGATGCTTTGATATCCATGGATATGGTTTCCTCCGGATTTTCCTTTATTTTTCTTTCCAGCCGACATACGCCGAGCCTTTAAACTTCTCCTTGATGAACTGGGCGTTTTCCGGCGACTGGTAGGCCTCCTGGAAAATCTTCAGGCGCGGGTCCTTCAGCGTATCTTCGCGGACAGCGACAATGTTCACGTAGAGGGAATCGGCCGTTTCCTTGATAAGGGGATCCTTTTCCGGGTTCAGGCCGGCGTTCAGGGCGTAGGTCGTGTTGATGGCGGCGGCCGTCACGTCATCCAGGCTGCGGGGAATCGCCGCCGCTTCCAGTTCGACGAACTGGAAATGATGGGGATTGGCCGTAATGTCATGGACGGTCGTCAGGACATTCTTCGGGTCTTTGACCTGAATCAGGCCCTGGGCCGCCAGGACGAGCAGACTGCGGCCGCCGTTGGTCGGATCGTTCGGAATGGCGATCTTGGCGCCGTCCGGCAGGCTGTCGCCGGGTTTTAGTTTTTTCGAGTAGATGTTGATGGGGAACAAGGCCGTATTGAAGGCCTTGACGAGCTTAAAGGACGGTTCCTTCTTCAGCGTCGCCTTCAGGAACGGCTCATGCTGGAAGCTGTTCGCCCAAATCTCTCCTTGGGCCAGGGCCGTGTTGGGCGTCACGAAGTCGCTGAATTCCTTGATTTCGATTTTCAGGCCCTTCTTGGCGGCAATCTTTTTCACGTTTTCCATGATCTGGGCATGCGGTCCCGGATTGACGCCGACGATCACGGGCTTATCCGTACCGGGGTTCCCCTGTTCCGCCTTTTTGTCGCCGCCGCAGCCGGCCGCAAAAATACTCAGGGCCGACAACGCGCCGGCCAGCGTATACTTCACATATTTGTTCATAAAGCTCCTCCTTCACGGGCGCCGCGCGCCGTTTTATGTTCTTTATCGTATCATCGGGCCTGCCCGGACGCAAGCCCGCCGGGCCGTTTTTCCACAACGTTTGAGCAGCTCCGTAACGAATGTTACATTTCCCCTTCGGGGAGCTGCCGTTTCCCTTCTTTCTTGCCAAGATGGCGGGAGTACTATACAATGGAACTGCATTTTGTGAGTGAGAAAGAAAGAAGGAGTCCCATGCTTCATGAATTTTCCCGGACGGAATTGTTGTTCGGGCCGGAAAACCTGCAAAAGTTAAAAGCTGCCCGCGTTATCCTGTTCGGCGTCGGCGGCGTCGGCGGCTATGTGGCCGAAGCCCTGGCGCGCTCCGGCATCGGGCATCTGACCCTGGTCGACCACGACACGGTGTCCCTGACGAACCTGAACCGCCAGATTGTGGCTTTGCGCAGCACGATTGGCCGGCCCAAGGTCGAAGTGATGGCGGAACGCATCCACGACATCACCCCGGACTGCGACGTCCAGGCCCTACAGTGCTTTTACCTGCCGGAAACACAAGACCGGTTCGACCTGTCCCAATACGATTACGTCGTCGACGCCATCGACACGGTGGCGGCCAAAATCCAGCTCGTCGTGGCGGCGCGCCAGGCCGGTGTCCCTGTCATCAGCAGCATGGGAGCCGGCAACAAGATCGACCCCGGCGCCCTGCGCATCGCCGATCTGGCAAAGACCCGCGTCTGCCCCCTGGCGAAGGTCATGCGCAAGGAACTGCGGAAACGGGGCATTGAGCACCTGAAAGTCGTCTACTCGACGGAAACGCCCCTGGTGCCCCTGACCAGCCCGGAACACAAAGGCACGTCGCACCGCCCCGTGCCGGGCAGCACCGCTTTTGTTCCCTCCGTGGCAGGCCTGCTGCTGGCCGGCGAAATCGTCCGCGATTTGACGGGCGTCCGGCCCCACTACTCGGCCTGACCCTGCCGCCGGTCCTCGTTTTCTCGCCGGGCCGGCCACAGGGGCACAAAAAAAGCACCTTGCCGAAACAAGGTGCCCTGTTTTTTATGGAGGCGGCGCCTGGATTTGAACACAGGGAATCGGGGTCTTGCGGACCCTCGCCTTAAACACTTGGCTACGCCGCCGTATCAAGTACAGTTGTATTATACATGACGGCTATGATTTTGGAAAGTGACTTCGTCACAAAAAGTCCAAAATATTGGAAAGGACGATTTTCATGAATAACGATCTGACCCGGGGAAGCATGGTGAAAACACTCTTCGCCTTTTCCCTTCCCTACCTGACCGCGGCTTTTCTGCAGGCATTCTACGGCCTGGCGGATTTGTTCATCATCGGCCAATACGAGGGGGCTTCCGCCATTACGGCCGTTTCCATCGGCAGTCAGGTCATGCACATGGTCACCGTCATGATTGTCGGGTTGTCCGTAGGCATCACCGTGTCCATCAGCCGCTCCCTCGGGGCCAGGCGCCCGGCGGAAGCGGCGCGGTATATCGGCAACGGCGCCCTGCTGTTCGTCGCCGGCGCCCTCGCGGCCACGCTGCTACTGGCCTTTCTGGCCCACCCTATCCTGGAGCTCCTGCAGACACCGGCCGAAGCCTATGGCGACGCGTACCGATACCTGCTGACCTGTTTCCTCGGCCTTCCCCTCATTACGGCGTATAACGCCATCGCCAGCGTCCTCCGCGGACAGGGGGACTCGCGCAGCCCCATGGTTTTCGTCGCTATTGCAGGCCTCTTCAATATCGGCCTGGATGTGCTGTTCATCGGCCCCTTCCACTTGAGCGCCTTCGGCGCGGCCCTGGCCACGGTCCTGGCCCAGGGGGTCAGCGTCGTTCTCTCCCTGGCGGCCATCCGACGGTACCATCTGAGCCTGCCCGTCACCCGGGCCGACCTGGTGCCGGACAAGGAAAAGCTCCGGAACATCCTGCAGGTCGGCATGCCGATCTTATGCCAGGAAGGCTTCATCCAGGTCAGCTTCCTGGTCATCACGGTCATTGTCAACCTGCGCGGTGTTCTCGACGCGGCTGCCGTCGGCATCGGGGAAAAGCTGATTACGTTCCTTTTCCTCGTCCCGTCCTCCATGATGAGTTCCGTATCGGCCATTGCGGCGCAAAACGCCGGCGCCGGGCTCCACGAACGGAGCCGGCAGGTCCTGCGCTACGCCATTGCGACTGGCGTCACTTACGGCCTGGCCGTCACGCTCTTTTTCTGGGCTGCGGCACCGAAGGTCATGGTGCTTTTCACGTCGGACACGGCCATTATCCTCAAAGGAAGCCAATACCTGTACTCGTACATCACGGACTGCTTCTTCGCGTCCATCCACTTTTGCTTCAGCGGCTTTTTCAGCGCCTACCGCAAGTCCCTCTACGCCTTCGCCCACAACGTGATTTCCATCCTCCTCGTGCGCATTCCCGGCTCCTGGCTGGCCTCGGCGTGGTTCCCGGACACCCTCCTGCCCCTGGGACTTGCCGCCCCCGCAGGGTCCCTGCTGTCCGCCATCATCTGCTGTTTTTTGTACCGCCGCTATTTTTCCCGTCTTTTTAACCGACAAGAACCTTAAGATTCGGGTTTTCCCCTGCCGTATCAAGGAAAATCTGGAGCAGGACGGCGCCGTAATCCCCCAAATAGGTATCCTCGACGATACATTCCGGCACGAGGACCTCGACAGGCTCTGCGATTTCGCCAAGGCAGTCGTGCAAGGCGTCCAGGTTTTCGCCATAGTAGACCGGAAAGTGGAACTGTTCTTTCAAATAACGGTGCGCCTCTTTCCGATCATGGAACCGGGCGCTGTCCAATACAATACGTTTCATCGCCGCCTCCTAGAACAACTGCACAAAATCCCGGTAATGGGATCCCGAATAATAGACGAGACCATCGTTGGAGAAACAGATCCGTTTCTCGTTCCGGTTCCCCCGCACGTAGTCGATGTCGCATTCCTTCCACACGCGGTCTTTCCGGTCCGGAAGCGTTTTTTCGTAGTTCCGGAAAAGATCCCCGCCGATGGATTTGCCCGGCGCGACTTTGTCGAGGGTTCCTTTTTGTTTCCAGCCCAGTTTCTGCGCCTGCGCCTTCGTGATGTAATTGGGCGGCAGGCTCTTGTACGCGTGGATATAGGCCGCCACATGGTCCTTATCCGTGTATGCCCTGCCTTGTTCCACCGTCACCCGGACGCCCTGTTTCGTCGTCACCATCGTGCCCTGGGGCACGGATGTCGTGGCCGCGGGCTGGCGGGCCGGCGCTGCGCCCTGTTTGCTGCCGCAACCCAAGACTACGCTCAGGACGAAAAACAGGGACGCGGCAAATGCCAGAAATTTCTTCAAGTCAAACACCTCCCCTTTTCAGTTATCCTTATTGTACCACAAGTCGTTTTTTCCCGAACCTGCGTGTTGTGATTTCCCCACGATGTGTTAAAATTTCTGGTAAAAGGAACGCTCCCTTTTTTCCGACCCTGTCCGCAATCCCACGCCGCGAACCCCAGGCAGGCGCAGCCTGCCGTTTTCTTCTGGACGAATGGAGGTTTTACATGGAAAACAATACGCAGTTCCCCTTGACGCGTCCCGCCGCCCTGGCCCTGGCGCGGAAGTACGGAACCCCGCTGCTGGTGCTCTCCCTGACGGAAATCGAACGCAATTACCGGCAGCTCCGGCAGTATCTGCCACAGGTCCGCGTCCACTACGCCATCAAGGCCAATCCGGACAGGCATATCCTGGAGCGCATGATCTCCCTCGGTTCCTCCTTCGATGTCGCGTCGGACGGGGAAATCCGGCTGCTGCGCGATCTGGGCGTGCCGGGCAGCCGCATGATCTACGCCAACCCCGTCAAACCGCCCCGGGGGCTGGAAGCCTGCCGCGAGGCCGGGGTCCGCGCCATGACCTTCGACAGCGCCGCGGAAATCGCGAAAATCGCCGCGGCCCTTCCCGGCGCGACCGTTCTCGTGCGTCTGTGCATCGACAACCGGAGCGCCCACGTCGATTTGAATCGAAAGTTCGGCTGCCGTCCGGAGCAAGCCGTGGAACTGCTGTTGCAGGCGAAAGCCGCCGGTCTAGACGCGGCAGGCATCGCCTTCCATGTCGGCAGCCAGACCACCCAGTCCGACCCCTACCTGCGGGCTCTGGACACGGCGCGCCGTCTCTTTGACGAAGCGTCGGCCCAGGGACTCCCCCTGCGCGTCCTCGACATCGGCGGCGGCCTGCCCATTCCCGAACACCATGTGGCCTTCAACCTGGAAGCCCTGCTAGAGCAAATCCGGGCCCGGCTGGATGAAGACTTTCCCCACACGGAAATCTGGGCCGAGCCGGGGCGTTACCTCTGTGGCACCGCCGTCAACCTGCTCACGTCGGTCATCGGCGTGACGGAACGGAACGGCAGCCCCTGGTATTTCCTGGACGAAGGCCTGTACGGCACGTTTTCGGGCATCCTCTTCGACCAGTGGGACTTCCGGCTGCACACTTTCAAGACCGGTCCGCGCATACCGGCGACCTTTGCCGGTCCCAGCTGCGATTCCCTGGACATCCTGTTCCGGGACCGCCTGACGGAGCCTCTGGAAGAAGGGGACGTGCTGCTCGTTCCGGACTGCGGCGCCTATACCTCGGCGTCGGCCACCACGTTTAACGGGTTCCGCCGGGCGCCCTACCTGGTTTGGGAAGATGTAGCGGATACGTACGACGGCAGCCCGGAGGAACCTGCCAGGCAGGACGAATGATACGAAGACAAAAGAAAGAGGGATTCCTATGACTCAGCACAAGGTTTGGAAAAACGTCCTCGCGGCGCTGGCGCTGGCGGCGCTGCTGCAACCGGCCCTGCCGGCACGGGCTGCCGTGGAGCAGCGAGACGTGACGCATTCGCAGCCTCTCCCGATGGGGCGGTCCGCCGCGGCGGACCAGACCGCGGACCATTCCGCGGAGCAGAAACCCGTCGTGAACCAGTTCCTCCTCGAAGGCGAAGGCGCCCCGGCGTCGGAAACAGTCCGGAAGGAGCTGCCAACCTACACGGCGGCCGACAAAGCGGCGGAAAAGGAATTGGAACAGCTCAACCGAGCCTATGCCAAGGAACAGCTCCAGGCGCAGCGTGCCAAAATCAAGGCCCGGAAAGAGGCGGAGAAGCGACGGGACGAAGCACGGGACGCGCGGCAGACCTACCCGCTCGACTTCGACGCCGCCCGTTTCCAGAAGCGGTCCCTGCAGGTCAAAGGCCAGCCTATCGTCTTCCGCGCTTACGAAGGGCTGGTCTACACGGCCAAACCCTACGCGGCAGACTATGAACGGCTGAACGTCTACATTCCCGAAGCCTACTTCAAGGGCGGCTCGGTCCATGGCTACACGGCGGCCACGGCCCCCATTTTCCTGCCGAACGAGGTCGGTGGCTACCTGCCGGGCCAGGCGGGCACCCCTTCCGAAACATCGCGCCATGGCGGGGCCAACGCCATCCTGCGCGCCTTAAGCCGGGGCTGCGTCGTCGTCGCGCCGGCCATCCGGGGCCGTACCCTGCAGGACAAGGACGGCCGTTACATTGGCAAAGCGCCGGCCCTGATTGTCGACTACAAGGCCGCCGTGCGCTATATCCGCTACAACCGGGGCAAAGGCCTCCTGCCTGCCGGCAACCCGGAACGCATCCTCGCGGCCGGTACCAGCGCCGGAGGGGCCCTGGCCTCCCTGCTCGGCGCTACGGGCAACGCGCCAGACTACGAAGAGGATTTGCGGGACATCGGCGCCGCCCGGGAACGGGACGACGTATTCGCCGTCCAGGCCTACTGTCCCATTACGAACCTGGACCACGCCGACATGGCCTACGAATGGATGTTCCACGGCGTTCCCCTGACTGTGGAACAGCGGCCCGGCGGGACGCCGGCGGAACAGACAAACCGTGCCGTCCGGAACGGCGCCGAAACAGAGGCGCCGGCAGCCGGGGACCCGGCCGCGCAAGATTCCCTCCGGAAGAGCTTCGCCACGTACTTGAACGACCTGGCCCTAAAAGACGACAGTGGGAATCTCCTGAACTTGTCCGAAGACGGGGAAGGCCTCTTCAAGGAATACCTCCAGGGCAAATACGTCGAAGCGGCCCAACAGGCCCTCGACAACGGTATCGACCTGGGGAACCAGGCCTGGCTCACTATTTCAGGCGGCCGCGTCATTTACGCCGACCTGGGTCTCTACGCCAGGACGGTGAAGCGCATCAAGGGCACGCCGGCCTTTGACGCCTTCGATTTGGGCACGGGCGAAAACCAGGAATTCGGCAGCCCCGTGACGGACAAACGGCACTTTACGTGGTACAGCCTGCAGCAAAGCGGGGCCCTGCCCTTGCCGAAACAGGCCGAAGAAAAAGCGGAGGATGAACGCTTCGCCCTGGCCTGGCGCCGTGCCGAAGGCCAGCCGCGGGAACGGCTGGTCCTGCGCAAAGCGCAGATCGCCCGGGAAAAAGCCCAGGAAGCCCTGCCCCTGGCACAGTATCTGGCGGACAGCAAAACTATCAGGATGCTGAACCCCATGGACTACATCGGCACACCGGACAGCACGGTGGCTCCGCACTGGCGCATCCGCCACGGTGTACGGGACCGCGACACGTCCCTGGCCATCCCGGCCCTCCTGGCCCTGCGCCTGCAGAACGCAGGGGTCCGGACAGACTTCCGGGCCGTCTGGGGGTATGGTCACGATGGCGACTATGACCTGGATCAACTCTTCGACTGGATGGATGCCGCCGTCCAGGAGGCCGACCAGGCGGAAGCGGACGGGGCGACAAAAAGAACGGTCGAGCAAGAGTACTTGATGGATTGGGTATACCCGGACGACGGGACACGCAAACAACAACAGTAGGTAGTACGCAAACACAACCAGGCCCTCCCCTGCATAGGGAAAGGCCTGGTTTGTTTTTTCGCTTCACTTTTTCTTCGGATACATGCCCTGCTTGAAAAACAGGATTGTCTCTTTGGTATGAATCCCGGTCGCCACCATCCGATTATAGGGAATTGCGTAGATCCGATGATTCCTTACAGCAGACATACCCTGGAATGCCGTCCTATTTATTTTGCCCAGTGCATTCTGCTTTTCGTCTTCTCCACCATGATACACGATGAAAACAACGTCGGCATCGGCCATCAGTAATTCTTCCATGCTAATAAACGGTGCCTTGTAGGTCAATATTTCCCCTCCGAGTTTCGTCACAATGTCGCCGCTCAATAAACTTCGCCCGAATGCCTCTATCACGTTCGGCATGAATTCGACCACCAGCACTTTTGGTTTTCCTTGTCGCACTGACGGATCCACTTCAAAGGACGCTTGTATGTCGCGAACCAGACAATCTACCTTCTCTTCCTGTTGAAAGACGCTGCCCATATTTTTTAGAAACTGTATTTCACTTTCCACGGTGCAAGGCGGAAAATTTCCCAAAGAGGGGATGGGGCCCGATGCATCCTGAATATAGGCAGGGATCCCATTCGATTCCCAAAAATTCACATCGCCCAATACTTTGGGGTCAAAAAATCTTCGCATGGCCAGAATAAAATCCGGATGCAGAGTCAAAACGGCTTCCTGGGACAAGGAAGCCGGATACACGTCGGCTTTGGGTAGCATTTTCCGATAGGATTGCCTTTCCATCGGCTCTGTTAAAACGAGCGTGTGGATTGCATCTCCCTGTCCCAATGCAATTAAGGTATCTGCGGCATTTTCCCCACAAACAAGGATCTTTGCAGGGCGCTTCGAAATGTGAATTTGATGGAAAACTCCTGTGAACGTATAGTTCGAGATTACCTTCCCTTCCGCACCTACAGGCATCCCTTTACGAATCGGCTGTGCGCACCCTGTCAGCAAGAGGGTGACCGAAAGCCACAGCAAGAGAGCTTTAAACATAAACAGACTCCTTTATAGTGTCCGAACCGCAACACCCCGCAAACGCTCTCAGAACTTGTAATCGAAACCGACCAGGAAGGTGCGTCCCCAGGTATAATAATTGCCGTCCGGATCGGATAAATCGCGCCGATTAAACACATTATTTACGTCCACCGTCAAACGACCATTCTTGACCACTTCATATCCTGCATGGATATTGGAAAGCAGCAAGGGATTTACATCTTTCTGGGAACTATTGTTTACCCGTTTGCCCATGTAATTCATGTTGAATGCTGCGTCCGCTTTCCTATTATGCCAGTTCAAACCTGCAGACAGTTGATACCGGCCCAGCACGTTTTTCCATTGCCCATTGGCACTACTCTTGTTTTCCGGCTTATTGTAAAGACCACCGACGTTGAAATCGAAATGATTGTCCAGTTTTCTCCTATAATCAACTTCCAGACCGGTATTTCGATATTTTGCCGCATTATAAGACTGCGTCATGGAGGTTCCGTCGACGTTCACCTTGCGAGTCGTAATCTGATCCTTCAAGTCAACATGGAACAGGGAGGCGGTCAAGCTGTCTTTCTCCCCTTCATATTTGTAGCCTACTTCATAATTCCAGCCATATTCCGGTTTCAAGTCCGGATTTCGGAGCAGCACCCCGCTGGAATAATACAACTGACGGAATGTCGGCATACGGAACGACCGTCCTACGTTCGCATAGACGGAACTTTTTCCGTTCAATTTCGTCACCGCTTGCAGCTGCGGCAGAAATGCGTCGTAATTCCCGGCATCGGAACGAATCAACTCTTCACGGAAACTGAAGGTCACATTGGTGACGTCACTCGTCTTCTTTTCATACTGCCCGTACAGGGAATAGCCGTTCAACGCATAGGCACCAAAACAGGCACGGTGTTTTAAGACACTGCTGCTATTGCCGAATGATTTGAATTTCTGGTTGGTATCCGAATAAATCTCCCGTTTGACATTCAGCCCGAAGATTGCATGATTCTCCCCGAAATCCCAGCGTTTTTCCGTATCCACGCCAAACCGCTTGTGTTCGCTCTTTTCCCATTCCAAATTCGACGGATTGACGACATAGTAGTCGGGATTCCGGATGCTTCTGTAATTATAATAGCCTGTTGCCTTGAAACCACTCCCGTCTTTGTATTGAAGCTGTGCAAAATGTTCCCGGTCGTCATACATGAAGTGCTGTAGCCGATTCTCATTCCCGTCATTATAGTCAATGGTGTACCTTTTCTGGTTGTACATATAATTCATGCGCAACCGGTCATTGATTTTATACGTCGCAGCGAGATGGTTCTTTTTGCTATCGCCGAAGCTTACATAATAAGGAACCTTGGTGCCGTTAATCGTTTTCGTCCCGAGGGACGGGGTCATATTCTCCGTCGCGCCCATTTCACTACGGCCTGCCGCGATCCCGAAACGATCGTTACCGGCTGTTACATGTGCTTCCCGCTGCCCCTTGTTTCCTACACCGACATGCACCCTGTTTCCGTACCCGGACTTCGTGATGACATTGATAACACCGCCGTAGGCTTCGCTACCATAGAGGACGGCTCCACCGCCCTTGACGATTTCGACACGATCCACTATGTCCAGGTTCATCATGTCCAAATGACTGACATTGTTGAATCCAGCAGGGACCCCGTCAATCAACACCAACGTCCCCCCTTTGATGCCCCGCAAATTGATGGCAGAATTCCCCGTAATCCAGCTTTGGTCGTGAGGCCCCATCTGGGTCGCCAAGATACCCGGTTTGTACTTTAAGGCATTCGCCACATCCGAAGCGCCCGTCTTCCTTAATTCTTCTGCCGTATACACACTGACTTGGGATGGTGTCTCCAAAGCAGTCTTTTCATATTTCATAGCAGTGACATTGACCGGATCCAGCACAAAGCTTTGCACCGTGTCTGCTTCCGCAGCCATAACGGCAGTATTGGAAGCCAACAATAAAAATAACACCGAGCGAGAAATAGCGTTCATTGAGAATCCCCTTTCTTAATCAATCTTCACTTTAGTTAAGAATATATCCTATTACGAATGGAAGGTCAATTTTGCAAGTGGAAATTCCGCTTACCTAAAAGAAGCGGATTTCATCGTTGGAAATCCGCTTCAAAACGAAGTTTTTATTGCTATACTCTAAAGTATAATTTTAGTTTTCAAGTTTTTTCTCATTGGTTTATTCTACTGTTCATTCGAATTACTTCATATATATCAAGGAAACAAGGCGGAGATTCGGTTGGTGGGCAGAAAACCGCAATGCCGGATTGGTAAATCCTTTACGTGAATACACGATCCAGTATGATTCTTCCGCCGAGTAGATTCTTGTCCGCTCCATAAATTCTAGGATTTCCGGAAGATCCACCTTGTTTTTTTGCCAAATGGAGATACCAAATACGCCCAGACGTTTCCCCAAACGAACCATCAACGGTGGTTTATCCGTCTCCCCGCTTTCCCATTCGTAACCAACTGGCGTCGGACCGTCACCGGCTTCCATCTCCCGTATTACTTCCCTGAATTGCTGCATACAGACTTGCTGAAAAACAAGGCGGCAATACTTTTCCTGTATTGTTTTTCGCAAAGAACGAAACAGCTTCCGTTCCCCGCCGGCATCCAAAATGCCCTGATTGGGAAAGACGTAGAGATAATGAAACAAAAGAAATGTATTTTCCAGCTTATACAATGTCTTTTTATGCTGTTTCGGAATTTGCATTTCCGTCGCCGGAATCCACCGGGCCAGGATGCCGCGCTCCACCAATGTGGACAGATACTTCGAAAGCTTCCCGGCGGAAAACCCCGTTCTCTGCTCTAATTCCTGCAGCCGTGCCGCACCACCGGCTACGGCCGCCAATATGGTCTGATAAACAGCCGGTTCTCGCAGGAACATTCGAAGATAAGCCTCTGCCCCGTCTGCAAATGAGCTGTTGCCATTCAATAGTAAAGAACACACATTCTCCTTGCACGAAAGATCACTGCGGAGGAGTCGCAAGAGAGACGGCTGGCCACCACAAGCACCATAGAGCAGGATTTTTTCCTCCGGCGCGTAATTTGCAAGGACCGGCATTGCCTCCAAATACGATAAGGGCCCGACGGGAAGATACGTGAATTTCTGGTGAGGAAGCAGCCGCTCCGGTTCTTGAAAGGAATCCCTGTTCTTTCCAGTAAGGAGCAGCAACATTCGGTAAGTACAAGCCGGTTTCCCCAATAATTTCGCCATTTCCACAAAGAGGGACGGAAATCCTGCTGCAAGCCATTCTGTCCGTTGAACCACAAAGACAATCTTTTCTCCCTCCGCCTTCTGGAACAACCTTTCCAACAGGGATTTCACTGTTTCTTGAGGACTTGCGGTCAGTCCCTGCCCCTTCATGTCATTGCAAAAAAACGCTTCATTCAGCAAGGGGGAACAGGCTCGTACATTGCAAAAGTAACCTCTCTTTTGGCGAAGGAACGAAGCGATCAGCGTTCTTACCCCAATTCCCTCTTCGCCATACACACAAGCGATCTCCAATGCATGCGAAGCATACAAATTTTCCAGAAGAGATATTTCTTTTGTTCTTCCAATCATAGGTACCTCCGGCATTGCGCGAAACAATTATAATGAAAAGTATAGTTATTTTTATTATATGCTATCTATCCCGTATTTCAAGCGTATTCTCCTGCCCCGGAACGAAAAAAAATATCCGGAATCCACCCCAACCAGGGCAGTTCCCGGATATTCCCCTGGGAATATTCTTTACTTTTTCAACCCGCGTACCCAGTTCTGGACTTCCTGTGCGGATGCCCCGGAATCAAAGCGCTTCCCTTCCTGCCAGGCGCCCGTCTTGGCCGCCGCGGCCAAGTTCTTGCCGCTGTCCGACAAAGGGGACATGGCGCTCGTGGCGAAAGGAATCACCGTTTTGCCCGTAAAGTCGTGCTTCTCCACGAAAGCGTAGACGATGTGCGGCGCCTGCCCCCACCAAATGGGGTACCCAACCAAGACGCGTTCGTACTTTTTCCAGTCTGCCACGTCCCCCTTGTACGCCGGCCGCAGGGACGGATCGGCATGTTCCTTGCTCACGCGGCTGCCTTTATCGTTGTAGTCCAGATCGGCATCCGTGTAGGGTTTGTCGGGCTGGAGGACGAAGATATCCGCGCCTGTTTCCCCGGCAATCCATTCGGCAACACGCTTGGTGCTGCCGGTGGCCGAAAAATACACAACGAGGGTCTTGCCGTCCCCCGCTTTCGCCGCGGCCTGCCCCGCCTTGGCCTGGGCCGCCGGCTCCGGTTTTGAAGCGCTGCCGCTGCCACAGCCCAGGATTCCCAGCAGCAGGACGCACAAACTGCACAAGGCCAGCCATTTTCCATATTGTTTCATCACAATCACTCCTTTTTCTTGCACCGGAAAAGAAAGATATCTCTTGTATCCTCGTCTTCTCTTGTCGCTTGCGTCCTATTATACCGTATTTTCGTGCGCCGCAGCATGCCTCTTTTACATGGGTTGTCATGCATTTTCCGTTTCCCTCGCCCGTTCGCCGGGAGAAAATGCCCCTTGTCCATTGCAGGAGCCTTTTTGTTGTGATAAAATCGTTACATATCAGGAACAGCTTTGATTTGATTCAGGGCCGTAGTCGAAAGGAGAACAAGATGAAAGAATACAAACCCTTCAAATCCGGGAAGGTACGCGAACTGTACGATTTGGGCGACAGCCTGGTCATGGTGTGCACGGACCGCATCTCCGCTTTTGACAGCATTCTGAAAACCCCAATTCCGCAGAAAGGCGCTGTCCTCAACAAGATGAGCGAATTCTGGTTCGATTTCACGAAGGACATTGTGCCGAACCACATGCTTTCGACGGACACCCACGATATGCCGGAATTTTTCCAGAAACCGGAATTCACCGGCAACAGCATGAAGACCCTGAAACTGAACATGATTCCCGTGGAATGCATCGTCCGCGGTTATATCACGGGCAGCGGCTGGGAAAGCTATCAGGAAGACGGCACGGTTTGCGGCATCCGCCTGCCCGAAGGGCTCCAGGAATGCCAAAAACTGCCGGAAGCTATTTTCACGCCGAGCACGAAAGCCCCTGTCGGCGAGCATGACAGGAACATCTCCATGGAAGACGGCGCCGCCTGGGTGGAAGGGTTCTTCCCCGGCCACGGCAAGGAATACATGGAAAAACTGCGCGACTTGACCCTTGCGCTGTACCACAAGTGCGCCGACTACGCTCTCGCCCGCGGTATTATCATCGCCGACACGAAGTTCGAATTCGGCCTGGACGAACAAGGCAACGTCGTCCTGGGCGACGAGATGCTGACGCCGGACAACAGCCGCTTCTGGCCCCTCGAAGGCTATAAAGCCGGCCACGGCCAGCCTTCCTATGACAAGCAGTTCGTCCGCGACTACCTGAAAGCCCATCCGAGCGATACCCTGCCGCAGGACATCATCGACAAGACGATCGGCAAATACAAAGAAGCCTACAGACTCCTGACCGGCAAGGATTTCGAATAAGCTGTCCTTGCCAGGCTTCGGCCCGCGCTATTTCCGTAAAGCAAGACCTCCGGTTCCCTGACGGACCGGAGGTCTTTTTCGCTGTTTTGGGTTGTCTTTGGCTGTTTTGGATCGTCTTTTCCCTGCCGTTGGAGTCCCGCGCGTTCGCGCCGCAGGCGGCGGGGTTCCGGCAGTCTCCCCGCGGCGCCCCTCAGACGGTGACGCGCAGGGCGGCGGCAAGGGCGGCCGTGTCCAAGGTGCTCAAGGCATCCAAGAGGGCGGTATGGAAGGATCCCAGGGGGACAGGCTTCGCGCGCTGCTGCCACACGGCCTCTTCGGCCCGCTCCCCTGCCACCCCGAGCGTGGAGGCAGCCAGGAGGACCGCTTCCCAGGGATTGGCCACGGCCAGCCAGACCCCCGCCAAGGCGCCAAGGAGGCAGCCCGTCCCGGTCAGGCGGGCCAAGGTCGGCGTGCCATTCCCCACGAAGGCGCTCCCTGATACGGACGGTTGCCTCTCCGGGGAAAGGCCCTCCGTCGGAATGACGATGTCGACGGCCCCTGTTTCGAGCAGAACCGTGTGCCATTGGTCCGCAAAAGGCCGCAAAGCTGCCGCTTCCCTCCGGGCCGCCGCCAGCGTGGACACAGCATCGGCAGCGGCCACGTCGACACCTGTCCCATGACAGGAAAGGCCGCACAAGGCCCGCAGTTCCGACGCGTTGCCCTTGACGACAGCCGGCCGGTACTGTTTCACAAAACGGTGCGCAAAGTCTCGGCGTAAGGTGCTGAATCCGACGCCAACGGCATCGAGCAGGATAGGAATGCCCTTCCGGCATGCCGCGGCCCCGGCCCGGTCCATGGCCACCAGCCGTTCGGCCGTAATATTCCCCAGGTTCACCGTCAACGCGGCGGCACCGCGGACGGCTTCCGACACCTCGTCCGGGTGAGATGCCATATTCGGCCGCCCGCCGACGGCGAGGATGCCGTTGGCACTGTCATTCTGCGTGATTCCATGCGTCAGGCAGTGGACCAGGGGCGCTTCCCGGCGGCTCCGTTCCCAGATCTCCGCGAAGAGGCGGTCCAGGACATCCGCCAGGACCGGGTGGGCCAGGCTTGTCAGGGGAATCGGTTTCGCTTCCATGGTAAAACTCCTTTCGGGACGTCCGGCAATGACGCGCTTACGCGTGAGGCAGCCGATTCAGGCGCTGGACGCCGAGCTTTTGCTGGAAGGCGCGGAGCGTGCCGCGGCGCCGCAAAGCCGTGAGCAGGAAAAAGGCGATGGTCCCGCCGATGAGCGTGCCCATGATAAAAGACGGCACGTAGAACATCCAGGTCAGGCCCGTCCGTCCGTACAGCAGGGTCATGACAGGATAGGACGCCATGGCGCCGATCAGGCCGGTCCCGATGATTTCCCCCACGACGGCAGTCCAAAGGCGGCCGCCGGATAAGCGGTACAGGATACCTGACAAGGTGGCGCCAAACACAGCCCCCGTCAAGGCCAGGGGTGGAATCCCCATGAGCGTCATGCGGAGGATGCCGATGATGGCGGCAATAACGAAGCTGTACCACGGCCCGAGCAGGACGGCCCCCGTAATATTGATCAGGTGGGCCATGGGGCACATCCCTTCGACCCGCAGGATGGGAGAAATAACGACGCCCAGTCCAATGAGCATGGCCATGACGACCAGGCGGTACACCCGGGAGTCCGACTGCTGCGCCGCCGTCATGCCAGCGGACCGCACTGCCGCCTGTTTCACCCCCTGCCCTGCGCGGGCCGTCTCCTCTTTACGCTGTTCCATACGAAAAACCTCCTTGACCACACCGGATGGCGGGCCAAGGAGGTGTCCACGACGTGATTGGGAACGCAATCCCCCCACCGCAGGCACAGCACTCCCTTCCGCCACCGGAAAGAATAACGGTCGGTACTGTTGGTACCCTCTCAACCCGGAACACGGGCTCCCTCGCTATGCCAATCGATTCAGGGCGCTCCCCCTCAATCTATGCAGTTTTGCGCAGGCCTCCGCCTGCTTTTTTTCATTATACCATGGCTGGCCCGGCGAAACAACCGGAGCTTCCGGATGCCGGGCCCCGACGGTCAGTACACACGCACCTGGCAGCTCCGCAGCGTCGCCAGGGCCGCTTCGTGCAATGCCGGAGTCACGCCGGCGCAGCAGGAGCTGTCGACGGATACGGGAATTTCCGGTACGGCGGCCTTAATCAGCAAGGCATTGGATACAACGCAAATATCTGTGCACAGGCCGATGACTTCGATTTCCCCGATGGGATCCTGCTCATTCCACTGCTGCAAGTCCAGGGCAACCGCCAGAGATCCGAAACTGTTTTTTCGCAAGACGAGGCAGTCGTGCTCCCGGACATACTCCGCCAGTTCCGGCACCAGCTTCCAGCCCGGCGTCCCCTCGACGCAATGGGGCACGGGCAGATGTTTCCCTTCCTGTGTGTCCAGGTAATTCGCGTAGTGCGTGTCCTGCGTGAACAAGACGCGGCCCCGCCAGCCCCGCACCTTGGCAACGACAGCAGGCACGATGGCCTGTGCCTCTGGCGTTCCCAGAGCGCCATCCACAAAATCTTTCTGCATATCGACCACGACCAATACGTTTCCTGCCATAGTTTCCTCCCTGCCGCTGTTTTTACTTTTATTATACATCCCGCGTCAAGATGTCCGCCCCGCCGCGGGGAAAGCAACTCCGCCTTGAGCGCTTTTGCAAAACATATTATAATTCATAGTGAGAAAGAGCCTTGAAACACGCGGCGGGGCGCCTGCGCGCCGCCGGCCGCGGCCCGCGTTTTCCCAAGGAGGTACAGCCTTGATTTACACGGTCACTTTCAATCCGTCCCTGGACTACGTCATCCATCTGCCCCGCTTCGTCCCCGGCGCCATCAACCGCAGTGGGACGGAACACTTGTATCCCGGCGGCAAGGGCATCAACGTCGCCCTCGTCCTGGGCCGCCTCGGCGTACCGGCCAAAATGCTGGGCTTCACGGCAGGTTTCACGGGCCGCGAAATCGAGCGGCTTTGCCGACTCCACGGCGGCGACTGCGCCTTTCTGCCCCTGCCGGACGGCAATTCGCGCATCAACGTCAAAATCAGCGCGGCGGAAGAAACGGCGGTCAATGGCCTTGGGCCAGCCATTCCCGCGGGAATGCTGCGGCGCCTCCAAACACAAATCGACGCGCTCGGCCCCCGGGATACCCTCGTCCTGGCCGGAAGCATTCCCGCCTCCCTGTCCCAGGACATCTATAAAGACCTGCTCGCCCAAACGGCCCCCAAGGGAGTACGGGGCGTCGTCGATGCGACAGGCGGCCTACTCCGCATGGTCCTGCCCTACAGACCTTTTCTGATCAAGCCGAACCGGGAAGAACTGGGGGAACTCTTCGGCAAAAATCTGGAGGGCGAGGACGGGCTCCTCGCCTGCGCCCGAATCCTACAGCGCGAAGGCGCCCGAAACATTCTCGTGTCCCTGGGCGGGGACGGCGCCCTGCTCCTGACGGAAGAGGGCCAAGTCCTGCGCCGGGGCGCCCCCACGGGGACCCTGGTCAACTCCGTCGGCGCCGGGGACAGCATGGTCGCCGGCTTCCTGGCGGGATACGACGGCAGCGGCGGCGACTACATACGGGCCCTGGAACTGGGCCTCCTCGCCGGCAGCGCCACGGCCTTCCACGACTGGCTGGCCACGAAACAAGACATCGACACCCTGCAGGCCCGCGGCGGCAGCGTCGCCCGCGCCTGACATTTGTCCGGACCGTACGGCCGGCCGGGCGTGCCGTACGGATTGTGAAAAAGGAGGGAACATCGTGCGTATTCTCGACTTACTGGATTCCCGCAGCATTGACCTGGACGCCCGCGTGACCACGAAAGACGACGCCATCCACCACTTGGTCTCCCTCATGGAACAAGGCGGCCATCTGAAGGACCCCGCCGCCTATGAAGAGGGGGTCCGCCAGCGCGAAGCCGAGGGCAGTACGGGAATCGGCGAAGGCATCGCCATTCCCCACGCCAAATCGGCCGCCGTGGCCTGCCCCGGCCTGGCTTCCATGATTGTCCGCCAGGGGGTAGACTACGAAAGCCTGGACGACGAGCCGGCCCGCCTGTTCTTTATGATTGCCGCCCCTGCCGGCGGAGCCGACATCCATCTGGCCGTCCTGAGCCGTCTGAGCCGCATGCTCATGGACGACGATTTCCGCGATGCCCTGCTTCAGGCCCCGACGCCGGCAGCGTTCCTGCAGGTCATCGACACGGCGGAGCAGGCGCAGATTGCCGAAGAAGAAGCGGAAGCCGCGGAAAGCGCCGAGGCGGGAGTGGCGCCGGCAGCGACGGACTCCCAGTCTCCCGATCCGGCAACGGTGCCAGCCGCTTCCACGCCGGCAGTCGCGGCGAAACCCTATGTCATCGGCGTCACGGCCTGCCCTACGGGCATCGCCCACACCTACATGGCGGCGGAGGCCCTGGAAAAGAAAGGGGCGGAGCTGGGCATCGACATCAAAATCGAAACCAATGGGTCCGGCGGCGTGAAAAACATGCTCACGGCCGAAGATATCGCCCGGGCGAAGGGCGTCATCGTGGCCTGCGACAAAAATGTTCCCGTCGAGCGCTTTGCCGGCAAGCCCGTCGTTTTCGTCAAAGTCGCCGCCGGCATCAAAGAGCCGGAACGGCTAATCCGCGAAGTCCTGGACGGCAAGGCGCCCCTCTTCCCCGGAACAGGCGCCGCCATGGACAACAGCGGCGGCGCGGACGGAGCCGTCAGGAGCGGCGTGTCCCCCGACGGGAGGGAAGGCTCCGAAAGCCTAGGCCGCCAAATTTACAAGCACCTCATGAACGGGGTTTCCCACATGCTGCCCTTCGTCATCGGCGGCGGCATCCTGATTGCCCTGGCTTTCCTTTGCGACATGGGCAACGCCGGTACGGCGAAATTCGGTTCCGGCACGCCCCTGGCTGCCTTCCTGAAAAATGTCGGCGGCCTGTCCTTCCACATGATGATGCCGATTCTGGCGGGGTATATCGCCCTGTCCATGGCCGACCGGCCGGCCCTCCTGCCAGGCATCGTCGGCGGCTTCCTCGCCACGACAGGTGGTTCGGGCTTCTTCGGCGCCCTCTTCGCCGGCTTTCTGGCGGGCTGGGTGACAAAGGGCCTGAAAAAAGCATTCGCCGGCCTGCCCCAGGCCCTGGAAGGCACAAAACCCGTTTTGCTCTACCCCGTCCTGGGCCTGATCCTCATCGGCGTCCTCATGACGTACGTCGTCAACCCGCCCACGACGGTCTTCAACCAGTGGCTCGCCGCCACCCTGGGCGGCATGACCACCTCCAGCAAGGTCATCCTGGGCCTCGTCCTGGGTGGCATGATGTCCCTCGACTTCGGCGGCCCCATCAACAAGGCAGCCTACGTCTTCGGCACGGCGTCCCTCCTGGACGCCGCCGGCAACCCCGTCTCATCGGGCATCATGGCAGCCGTCATGGTCGGCGGCATGGTCCCGCCTATCGGCCTGTCCCTGGCCATGCTCCTCTTCCGGCATAAATTCACGCCGACGGAACGGAACGCCCTGATTACGAACTTTATCATGGGCCTGTCCTTCATCACGGAAGGCGCTATTCCCTTCGCCGCGTCGGATCCGCTCCATGTCATTCCGTCCTGCGCTATCGGCGCCGCCGTCGCCGGCGGCCTGTCCATGCTCTTTGGCTGCGCCGTTCCGGCTCCCCACGGAGGCATCTTCGTGTTCGGCGTCGTCACGAACTGGCCCCTGTACCTGGCTGCCCTTCTGGCAGGTTCTTTCGTCGCCGCCGCACTCTTGGGCATCTTGCGGGAAAAACGTCCCCAGGACTGATGCCGGCACCGGCAGGAGAGTTTCACGAAATCCGGCACAGGACAATTGCTGTTTCGCCCCGAATGGGGTACACTATACGTGAACCGGCAGTATCTACGAATCCAAAGGAGGTATTCCCATGAAGGAATTTACGTACGCGATTACGGATCCCGAAGGCATCCATGCCCGTCCGGCAGGCCTGCTCGTCAAAGAAGCCAAACGGTTCGCCTCGAAGATTACCGTTGCCAAAGGCACGAAAGCGGGCGACCTCAAGAAAATTTTCGCGGTCATGGGGCTGGGCGTCAAGCACGGAGAAACCATCCGCATCCAAGTCGAAGGCCCGGACGAGGAAACGGCGGCCCCGGCAATCGAGGATTTCCTGAAAGCCCACCTGTAAACACGAAGGGAGGATTGCCCGGCGGCAGTTCTCCCTTTTTTCCTGGGGAATTTTTCCATTTCCACTGTAGTCCCGCGGGACGGCAGTCCATTGTATTTTCTTTCGGAGGGAACTATGCTGACACTCAAAGGAAAAAGCGTCTTCCGCGGCATTGCCATCGGCTCCCTTGCCCTGTTTCACCGCCACGCCGTAGCGACAGCGCCCCGCACCGTGACAGACAGCGGCGCGGAGATTGCCCGCTTCCGGGCGGCCCGGCAGGCTTCCCTCGTTCAGCTCCAGGAACTCTATGACAAGGCCCTGGAAAAAGTCGGGGAAGAACAGGCCGCCGTCTTCGAAGTCCACCAGATGATGCTCGACGACGACGAGTATATCGAGGCGGTGGAAACCAAGATCCGCGACGGCAACCTCAACGCCGAGGCCGCCGTAGACCGCGCGGCACAGGAATTCGCCGCCCTGTTCCGTAACATGGACGACGACTATATGAAGGCCCGCGCCGCCGATGTCCTCGATATCAGCCATCGTGTCCTCGTCAAACTCTGCGGCGGCCAGGCCATCGATTACGGCCAATACGACGGTGTCATCCTGGCCGCTGACGACCTGGCGCCCAGCGAAACACTCCAGCTCGATACGGATAAGATCCTGGGCTTTGTCACGAGCGGCGGCAGCACGAACTCCCACACGGCCATCCTGGCCCGTACCCTGGGCATCGCCGCCGTCGTAGGCACCGGCACGCAGCTCCCCAACGACGTGGACGGCCACACCGCCATCATTGACGGCACGACCGGCATGGTCTATCTCGACCCCGACGAAACCACCTTGGCCCGCCTGCAAGCCGCCAAGATGTCCCTGGACGCACAGCAGGCGGCCCTGGAGGAGGTTCGCGGTCTTCCGTCGGTCACCCGGGACGGCCGACGCATCCACGTGTACGCCAACATCGGCAGTCCCGACGACTTGCCGCAGGCGCAGGCCCACGACGCCGAAGGCATCGGCCTTTTCCGCAGTGAATTCCTCTATCTCGGCAAAAACGACTATCCGACGGAAGAAGAACAGTTCCAGGCCTACAAGCGGACCGCCAAAGCCCTGGACGGGAAATTGGCGGTCATCCGGACCCTGGATATCGGCGCCGACAAAAAAGTCGACTACTTCGGCCTCCACGACGAAGAAAATCCCGCCCTGGGCCTGCGGGCCATCCGCCTCTGCCTGACGCGGCCCGCCCTGTTCAAGACGCAGCTCCGCGCCCTGTGCCGCGCGTCGGCCTTCGGCAACCTTGCCGTCATGTTTCCCATGATTATCTCTGTCGCCGAAGTGCGGCGCTGCAAAGCCCTGCTGGCCGAAGTACGGCACGAACTGGACGCCGAGGGCCAGGCGTACGACCCGGACATGGCCGTGGGTATCATGATCGAAACCCCGGCGGCGGCCATCCTGAGCGACGAACTGGCGAAGGAAGTGGACTTTTTCAGCATCGGGTCCAATGACCTGACGCAATACACCCTCGCCATCGACCGGCAACAGACGCAGCTCGACGATTTCTTCGACCCGCACCATCCTGCGGTCCTGCGGCTGCTCGCCCAAACCATTGCCAACGGCCACAAGGCGGGGATCTGGGTCGGCATCTGCGGCGAACTGGGCGCCGACCTGTCCCTAACGGAAACCTTCCTCCGCATGGGCGTGGACGAGCTGTCCGTCAGCCCGCCGTCGATTCTTCCCCTGCGCGCAAAGATCCGCAGTCTGGACCTGTCTCAGGGCTGCCGCAAATAATCGACCAGGGCCTCGCTGTGGCTGCGCCGTTTCTTCGTCGCCGTCCCGAGAATGCACACATGGGCAAACTTCCCGTAGTGCTGGTAAAAGTACGCCGCCGCATGGGAGGCCTTCATCTGCTCTAGATAGCCTTCGCGGTACCGTGTCCAGTCGATGTTGTGGTTCTGGTACGCCGACAGCAAGGCTGGATAGGGCGCCAGGCGCAGGTCATGGATATACTTTGCCCCCGTGATCCGCGGCACAAAATAGGCCAGGTCCTTTTCCTTCGTGAACCCACATAACTGGTTCGTGTTGCGAAGCCGCACGTCGAGTACCAGGTCCGCCCCGTGTTCCTGCAAGGCCTGAAAAAACGCTTCGGCACTTGTTTCATACGCGCTCAGTGTAAAGAGTTCCATCGCTCCCACTCCCTTTCAGATCATTCTTTTTTCCCTTTTATCATAGGGCGGAACAGGGAAATGTCTGTTGTTTTGACAACAAGGAGGTTGATTCCATGAAAAAAACGGCTCCCCAACATCGCAGGTCCGGGAAGGGCAAAACCGTTGCTGCCAAACCGGTCGTCACAGAATACTATCCTTCGCCTTTGGGCCTGCTTTGCCTGACCGCCGACGCCGAAGGATTGCGCTCCGTCGACTTTGTCGAAGCAGCGGCGACCGTGAGAACCCCCCGTGCCGGGGAGCCGGATCCCGCCAAAGCCAACGATGCGGACGCCGCCAGGACTGTCCTGACGGCGACAAAACACTGGCTCGACGTGTACTTTGCCGGCCGCGACCCCGGCGCTCTGCCGCCGCTGCACCTGCTCGGCACGCCGTTCCAGCAATGTGTCTGGGCCTTGCTGCGGCAGATTCCGTACGGCACGACGACTACGTACGGGCAGTTGGCCGTCACGGCAGCCCGCCAGCTCGGCAAGGACCGCATGGCCCCGCAGGCCGTGGGCAACGCCGTAGGCCGCAACCCGGTCACGATCCTCGTCCCGTGCCACCGCGTCGTCGGTGCCAACGGCAGCCTGACCGGCTACGCCTATGGCGTGGACAAAAAAGCGACATTATTGAAGCTGGAAAAATAAAACACAAGGAGAGTGTCCCCGTTGGAAAAAATCGAGCAGGCAGTTTTATCGTCCCGGGAAGCGACCGGTACGGGCCATACGGGCCATATCCCGTATGTGGATATAGCAAAAGGAATTGGCATCTTTCTCGTGGTGGCAGGACACTGCTTCCCGGATGCTTCGAGCACAACAGGGGCCGTGAAGAAATCGGGAAATTCCGTTCTTCACAGCCCCTGTTTTTTTGTGTCTTTTACCGTTGTGCCGGATACGCCTCCGCGGGCAGCTCAAGGCTTTCCATATAATCCAGGCTGAGATACGGTCCGCTTTCCCCAGGCTCCCACGTGCCATAAATAAAGCAGCGCTGGCCCAAGGGGCAATAAGCCCCATTCATTTGGACGCGGACAGGATTTCCTTTCGCATCCCAGAAAAGCATCACCTGTCTGTCTATCACCGTCTGGATGGCCCGACCCTTAAAGACCACCTTCGTTCCCTTGTCCAGATTCGCAAATTCCTGCGCGTCCTTCTCCTCATACTCTTTCAGTTGCGCTTCGGAAAGCTTCTTGACATTGTTTTTATAGACTACGGGGTCGTCGCTGACAGGATTTTCGTGATCAAATGCCGGATCACGGACCTGTTCCAGTTCCAGCCCTCCTTTTTGCAGGTTCTTTGTTTTTTGCAGGGCCGCAAAATATTCCGCAAAGGGATCCGGATCTTTGTACTCCATAGACCGCATCTTCAAAAAGGGTCCCTTTTCATCCCGCGTCATTTTTCCCGTGACACGAAACGGCGTCCTGTTCAGCATCCTGCCGCTATACTTACCCAAATCAACGCGAGTTACATTTCCGGCTTCATCCCGCATTTTATAGATATTTCCCGTTTCGAACTCACAGATTTCCCCCATCAATGTCGTTTCCCCGTCTTTTTCCCCCGTCGAAAGATCGGCGGCAAAGACGTTTCCTGTCATGACAAGGCCCAATAGGGCAGCTGCCAGCAATTTATCCGCTCTCATGATTTTCCTCCTTGCGCATTTTAACATCCCTTACCCGGGATAGTCCGTACCCGCTGAATGGCCGGGGAGCCATCTTGATGCCGCGTCAGTGTGTCAACACGGATACGGTCCAATTCCGGCGCGAATTCCCTTAATGCCCTTTCCTTCAACTTTACGCCACGCAGCATGGCCCGATAGAGGACGCCTGCCATTTCATATCGGGTCATCGCGCGATGTCCGTCAAAGTAGCCATCCGGGTATCCTTCGAGAATCCCATTGCCGGCCAGGGTGGAGACATAATCATAGGCCCAATGGTTTTCCGGGACATCGGGGAAGAGCTGGATTTTGGACAAGTCCAGGACATTGCCGCTGACTGCGTCTGCCACAAACGAACGAAGGTCATTCAATTCTTTTCGCAATTCAATAATCTCTTTCGCGGCGGCCACCCTGTTCACCGACACATGATTCTTTTGCCCAAATTTCCACGAAATGCTGGCACCTATCATATCATGTCCGTCCCCTACGACTCCCCCGACAGAGAACATCGTATCTTCATTCGGACGGTAGAACGCGCCGATAGCGAACGCATTTTCATTGCCATAATGCCCATACCCTGTCGCAAAGTCCCATTTCTCGTCGGGATCAAAATCCAGGGGATGCAGCATCGCCAGCGCGGCCGCTCCCGCTCCCACCTTATTCAGTCTCTGATCCAAATTGTTGATCCGATTGTTTATGTTGTTGATTTCCGTCGAATTCAAACCTACCTGCTGGCTGACCGCGTACAATTCCGACCCGTTCACCGCGTCCGTACTCCCCGGTCCTATCCGTCCAGCCGCGACATTCGTGATGGTGCGTTCTTTCCCTTCATCCCCCACGCTCACCGTCCCCACGGGAGCGGTACCGGAAATATTACTGTAGGTCGTACCCGTACCAGGAATTTCAATCGCAGAGGTTCCCACGACCTCCCTGGTTTGGGCGCCATTGCCCAAGGCGACGGAGTCCCGGATCGATGCCTGGGCGGCATTGCCGATGGCGATGCCGTTTTCTGCCGTCACGGCAGCCTGGTTCCCGGCCGCAAAGCCACCTTGTCCCGAGACCTGATTGCCGTTTCCCACGGCATAGCCTCCTGCGGACGTCACGTGGTTGCCATCCCCAAAAGTCCCGGACAGGTTTCCCGTGATTTTGTTGGCATGTCCAACGGCGAACCCTGTCACGTTTCCGAGGCTGGCAGCGTCCCGCTGGAGGGTCGTATCCCCGGGCTGCCGTTCCTCGCCCACACTGTTGCTGCTGCCATAGGCCAGCGAATCCAGCCCGGACGCTACGTTCTGCATGCCGAACGCGGAGCTGTTCTGGCCCATCGTCGCATTCCCATACCCTACGCTCGTGCTGTAATCCCCAGTTGCCTGGTTCGCTCCTATCGTCTGATAGGTTCTCTCCCCCTCCGTATTGTCATTCTCTGATTCTTCAACTGTATAAAAGGAATACCCGGCGCCCATGGCCGTGCTGTAGCGCCCCGTTGCCCGGTTGGAATCCCCCACGGCTACCGCATGCCACCCAGAAGCATACGTGCTGGCCCCTACGGCCGTCGTATATTCCTGCGTAGCCGTGGCCCGATTTCCGATGGCTACGGCAGACTGACCGGCAAGCGGGTCATTCTCCGTTTCTTCTTGAAGCCCCGCGATGGCTTTGTTCCCAATGGCCACGGAGTTATACGCGTTGGCATGGCTGTTGTTCCCGTACGCCGAAGAATTCCGGCGGTCAGCCACGGCCTGCCGTCCTACGGCTGTCGCGTCTTTCCCGTTTGCCTGGCTGCTGTACCCGATGGCGATTGCCTGTTCTGCCACCAGCCGCTGTGGATCATCCGCCGCCTGCGGAAGATAGGAAACCGTGGCATTTTCCCCGATGGCGATTGCCCGGGTCGTATTGGCGCCGGCATTCACGCCGGAGGCGACGGACGCGTACCCATAGGCATGCGAGCCTTGTCCCGTGGCGATGCTTCCATTCCCCAGCGCCTTGGCCCCGTCACCAATGGCAACAGCCGAAATGCCATCATTGTAATCCGCGCTGTCGGTCGTATCCCCAGCCTGACTGTCTGCCCCAATGGCAATGCCACGATACCCCTGGGATTGACTGTTATCCCCAATGGCTACGCTACTGGAAGATTTGGTCGTCGCCTTGTTTCCCACGGCAACGTTGTTCGTGATTCCCGGCGACAGGGTCAGGGGAACTGGCGCTTCATTTTCATCTTTCTTTTGCAGCGCGTCATTCAGTTCATAGAACAGTTGATTTCCCTCGGCATCCGTTCCCGCCTGCTGGTAGTATTTCCCCTCCTTTTCTATGTAGGAAACATACTCCTGCCTGTATTTTTTCCCTTGATGAATATGCCATCCATCATCAGATTCCCTATAGACGGTCGCGTTTCCCACGATATAGTCTCCCAAAGAACCTGCCTTGGAAAAATTCCCTATGGACACATTTCCCGTGTTGACCGAATTATCTTCCACGTATTCCCCGTTCATCTGCCACTGTACCGTTCCGTCTTGATCGATATATACGTCATGACTCGCGATTTGCAGGGATCCTCCATCCGCTTGATACCCTATGGGATTTAACGGCTGTGGATAAGCGTATACTCGCTCCATCCCCCCAATGCCCAGCACTAAGGCCCCGATACAGGCGGCCCTGAGCGCCGTGGCCAACTGTTTTGACATATTCTTTTTCATTGTCCTCATCCTTTCTTGAAAAACATTTCACGCAACGTTTTTGTGTCTTTTATATTAACACAATTACCCCCCCCAACAATACATTTGTACATTGTAAAAGAAATATATATTTATTTATTAAACAAGTATATATAAAAAGCATTACTTTTAAGTGCATTTTGTTTAGATTCTATTAAAATATCCTAGCATCCTCCAATTCCTATCCCGCAGAGAAGGATGTTATGGCAACTGTATTAAGACGTTAGGCTAAAACAAAAATGGATGCACCCTGTAAAGTACAGGATGCATCCATTGGTTCAGTTTAATCGATAAAATTATACGTCCAGAATTACACTTCTTTTACGGGTAACTGTCTCTCCGTTTTTCAACAAACGATTTTTCCCGTCCCCCTACTTCAGTTCCGTGTATTTTTTCGCACTTCCGTAGGCCTTGTCCACCGGGTATTTAGCGCGATTTTTCGCCATCTTGGCCCGCAGGATCTCATCGGGATCCAGGTCCAGGACATCACACAGTTGGATGCAATAAGTCAGGACATCGGCAATTTCTTCCCGCATGGCCGGCAGCTTTTCCCGCACCTGCTGGTCCGCGCCGCTCCACTGAAAGACTTCCAGCAGCTCCGCCGCTTCCAGGCTCAGGGAAATGGCCAGGTCTTTCGGTGTGTGGAACTGTTCCCAGTCCCGCTCATGGACAAAATGGTGGATGTCTTCCATGGTTTCTTTCGCAATCCCGTTTCCTTTCATGCTTGTCCCTCCCCGTCCCGGCGTAGTGATTTCCAGATGTTTTCATTATACCATCTTGTACGACAGAACTGAACATCCTTCCCCAAACAGGGTGCTGCCCGCCATAAAAAAACGCCGGACAAGAAAACAGGCATCTCTACCTGTCCTCTTATCCGGCGTACTGTTTACGGGTTCCCGGAAACAGCGTACCTTCTGGTAAATGGGTCCGTTATGCGGACCGGGAACGCCACGTCAATTTTCCCGCGCCTTCGTACCGGCCGGCATCTGGAGCATCTTGACCAGGTCCGGCAGGGATTTTTTGCCGAAGTGGACCTGCTGGCCGTCATCGACAACCAGGCAAGGCACGCCCAGGACATGGTACTTGTCCTTCCAGGCCGGGTAGTGGGCGATATCATAGACTTCGGCCGTGATGCCGTCGTTCAAGGCCGCCACGTGCTGTACCGCCGTAACCAGGTCCGGGCAGATAGTGCACGTCAGGGACACGAGGATGTCCAGTTTATGGGGCGGTAATTGGCCGATGGCCCTGGCGTCTTCCGGCGACAAGGGCTGTCCCGGGCCGGCAGCGTTGTACAGGCCTAACAGGAAAGAAGTAAATTCGTGACCGCCAGGCACGCCATGGAACGCCAGGCCCGTCCAGGTCCCATCGGCCCGCAGGATTCGCACGCAGGGGCGATCCTGGACATCCGCCGTACCCTCGCGTTTCGTCAGTTTGTCCGTCAGGGCGCACAGGGCGTCGAGGTACGTGTCCAGTTCAACCGACAGGGGCCTGTCGTCGTAGTAGACCTCGAAAAGGAGCGGTGTCGCCAGGCGGTCGAAAAGGGCCTTCATCTGGGTCTTCATGTCGTCCGTAAAGGGACCGCCGGACGAAGGACGGCTCGACGCTGCCGCAGGATTTGCGGCGCTGCTGCGTCCCTGCCCGGCACTGCCGGCGGAGGACAGGGCCGCCCGTTCGGGGTTCGCGCCCCGCGCCGGCTGGACCGGATGGAGGCCCGTCTTCTTCTGCATGGCCGCTGCCCACCGTTCCAGTTCCGTCGCCGCCAAGGCCCCGTCGCTGACGGCCGTAACCACTTGCCGCAGGGGCTTGATGCAGACATCTCCGGCGGCATAGACTCCGTCGCGGCTGGTTTTCTGGACGCGGTCCGTGACCACATACCCATCGCGGTCCAGTTCGATCAGGCCCTGCAGCAGCGCTGTCTCCGGCACGCAGCCCGCAAAGACGAAGACGCCGATAGGGCCCCCGTCTTCGGCCTGCACCGTCGTTTCCTCGCCGGTCCGGTTGTTGCGGTACGTAAGGCGCTGCACCACGTTGTCCCCGGCCGCGGAAACGACTTCCGTGTGGGGCAAGACCGTGATGTTTTTGTGCTGCAGGGCCGGTTCCGCCACGGCAGGGGCGCACTTGAAGCCGTCCCCGCGGATCAGGACCGTCACGTGGCGGGCATATTTGGTCAGGAACACACTCTCCTCCGCCGCCGCGTACCCGCCGCCGATGACATAGACGTCGCGGCCCGTAAAAAATTCACCGTCGCAAGTGGCGCAGTAGGCCACGCCCCGTCCCTGGTAATCCTCTTCTCCTTGAAACCCGACCTTGCGGGGATTGGCCCCTGTGGCCAGCAGGACCCCCAGACCACGGACATCGCCCCGGTCCGTGTGGACCACCTTGATATCGCCTTCCAGGTCCAGGCCCGTCACGCGGGCCAGACGGAACTCCGCGCCGAAGGATTCGGCCTGTTTCCGCATGGTCTCGGACAGGGCAGCACCCGAAGTGACGGCCAGGCCGGGATAGTTGACGACGGTTTCCGTAATGGTGATTTGGCCGCCGAATTTTTCTTTTTCCAGGACCAGGACACGGTACCGCGCCCGAGCCAGGTAGAGGGCGCCAGTCAATCCGGCCGGTCCCCCTCCGACAATCACGACATCGTACAGATTTTCTGCTACTGTCATGGAACAACCTCCTTGTGAAAAGGACAGGCCCCCTGTCCGCTCGGGGCGCAGGGGAAAAGACGCGCCGCCGACGCCTGGCAAAGGGCCTGTCTGTATGAGGGCCGTACAACGACGGCCCCTGTTTGTTATGCCACGGCCGCCTGGCCGGCTCCCGCCGGCTTAAAGCTGACCGACGAGATCCAGGCTCGGTGTGATGGTTTCCGCACCGGGCTGCCACTTGGCCGGGCAAACCTGGTCGCCGTGCTCGTAGACGAACTGGCAGGCCTGCAATTTCCGGAACAATTCGTCCGCGTTGCGGCCCACATTGCCGGCCGTGACTTCGTAGCTCACGACGCGGCCTTCGGGATTGACAATGAACGCGCCCCGTTCCGCCAGGCCCGCTTCTTCAATCAGGACCTCGAAATCCCTGGCCAACGCGTGGGTCGGGTCCGCCAGCATGGGATAGCGGATCTTGGCAATCTTTTCCGACGCGTCGTGCCAGGCCTTGTGGACGAACGCCGTATCGCAGGAAACGGAGTAGACTTCGCAGCCTGCCTTCTGGAATTCGTCATACTTGGCCGCCATGTCTTCCAGTTCCGTCGGGCACACATAGGTGAAATCCGCCGGATAGAAGAAGAAAATGGACCATTTGCCCAAGACGTCCTGTTTGGTCACGTCCACGATGTTATTGTTGTGAAAGGCTTTAGCGCTGAATTCGCTGATTTCTTTGTTGATGAGGGACATAGGGATAAACCTCCTTTATCATATCGGTTGTTTCTTTGGTTGTTTCTATGCATAGCGCTTTTGATTAGCACTGCCTAACTCTGTATGCATTATAGCCCATTATTTCCTCTCTGTCAATAATTATTATTGATTTTAAATTATTTTTTAATGGGTCCAATACTGCGGAAAACAGGGAAGCTTTTTTCGCCGCGCCTGTACAAACGCCGGAAGGTGTGCTAAAATTGCATTAGAACAACTGTTCGTTTCTCTTGCCTTACAGAAAGGAGACCTGTTTATGCGCATTCTCCATACGGCCGACTGGCACTTGGGACGCGTATTCCACGGCCTGTCGCTCCTGGAAGACCAGGCGGTCCTACTCAAGCAGGTGCGACAGATTGCCAGGGAAGAAAAGGCCGACGTCCTCGTCATGGCCGGGGATGTATACGACCGGGGCCTGCCGCCGACAGACGCCGTTGAATTACTCGATGAAACCTTGTCCGCCTTCGCCCTGGATTTGCAGATTCCCGTCCTGCTCATTGCCGGCAACCACGACAATGCCAAACGGCTGGAATACGGCAAGGCCCTTTTCGCCGGGCGGAATATCCACTTTTTCGGATCCGTCGGCGCCACCGCGCCGGATCCCGTCGTCGTGCCTGATCTGCTCGGCGGCGATGTATACTTTTGTCCCCTGCCCTTTTGCGATCCTTTGACGGCGTCCCAGGCCAGCGGCGCCAGCATCAAGGATTTCGAGGCCGTCCTGCGCTGGCAGCGGGACCGGATTCTCACCAAAGTTCCGGCCGGCGCGCGCACGGTCGCCCTGGCCCACACCTTCGTCACGGGGGCGCGGCAATCCCCCGACAGCGAACGGCCCCTGGCCATCGGGGGCACGACGAATGTGGGTCTCTCCGTGTTCGAGCCCTTCCAGTACACGGCCCTGGGCCATCTGCACGCCCAGCAGCACCTGGGGCCCAAGGCAGCCTACAGCGGCTCCCTCATGAAATATTCCTTCAATGAATACGTCCAAAAGAAAGGCGTCGTACTGGCAGACCTCGCCGCCGACGGGGCGGTCACGCTGACGGATATCCCGTTGACGGCCTCCCATGACCTGGACATCTTGCGCGGTTCTTTCGCGGAACTGATGGCGCACCCCGATCCGGAAAAGGCCGGCCGCTACCTGCAGGTCACCCTGACGGACCGGACACCGATCCTGGATGTCAAAGCGAAGCTGGAAACGGTCTATCCCCTGCTGTTGTCCGTGCGCTACGAACAGCTGCAGGCGGCCCAGGAAGAAACCGCCGTCGAAGCGCGACGCGGCCTGTCCGACCAGGAACTGTTCCGGGAATTTTTCCAGCAGGTCCACGGCAAAGCCATGAGTGTCCAGGAGGAAACGATCTTGCGGGAGACCCTAGAAGCCCTGGAACGCGAAAGGAGGAACGCATGAAACCGATTGTCTTGACCATGCAGGCCTTCGGCCCCTACGCGGAACTACAGACGCTGCGTTTCGACGCGCTGGGGGACGAACGGCTCTTTGTGATCACGGGACCGACGGGATCGGGCAAGACGACCGTCCTCGACGCCATCACCTTCGCCCTCTATGGGACGGCAAGCGGTTCCGCGCGGGTACCCCGGGAATTGCGCAGCGACTACGCGGCCCCGGCGGTGCCGACCGAAGTCTCCCTGACCTTTTTCCAAGGCGGCCGCAAGTACCGCGTCACCCGCAAGCCCGAGCAGGTCATCTTGACGAAGCGGGGCGACAAGACGCATACCGCCAAGGCCGAGGCCAACCTGGTCCAGCTGGACCAGGTTGGAAACGAGACCGTCCTGGCGACCAGTACGGCGGAAGTCACCCGAACCGTGGAACAGCTCCTGGGGCTGAAAGCCGACCAGTTCTGCCAGCTCATGGTCCTGCCCCAGGGGGAATTCCAGCGCTTTTTGAAGGCCGACTCGTCCCAGCGCAAAGCGATTTTAGAGACCTTGTTCCGCATGGAGCGGTACAAGGTCCTGGAAGAACGCCTGAGGACGCGGGCGAAGGAGTTGGAAGAGCGGGCCGCCGCGCGGAAAAAGGTGCGCGACGGATTGCTGCAGGGCGCCGGGGTAGCCAAGGAAGAAGACCTGGCGGTCCGTCTGGCCGAAACGGAAGCAGCCCTGAAAGCGGCGCGGAAACAGGAAGAAGGATTGCGCCAAACGCGGGAGGAAAAGGCCGCGGCCTGTACGGCCGTCCAGAACCTTCTTGGAGAATTTGAGGCCCGGGACAAGGCCGCGCGGGACTACGGCGCCGCGGAACAACAGGATGCCGGCATGGAGGCGCTCCGGGCCGGAGTGGCCCGCATCCAGGCATCCCTGGAGCTGGCGCCGGTCTTTGAAAACACGCTGCACGCCTACAAGGACGTCCAGGCCAGAGAACGGGAACAGCAGGATACCCAGCTGCAGGCGCAGCGCGATGAAGCGGCATGGACAGCTGCCCACAAGGAGCAGCAGACGGCCCGGCAAGAGCAACAGGCGGCCCAGCAGGAACAGCGGGAGGCCTTCCATAAGGCGCAGCAGGAGGCGGATCCGGCCGGCGGGGATTTTGCCCTGGAAAACCCTGCCGGCAGCGGGCTCCCGTCTTTCGAAAAATGGCAGCGGGAGCTGTGGGATAAACAGCAAAAGACGCTGCGTCGGCAAGCGGAATTGGAAGTGCCTGTCCAACTGGCCGGAACCCTGCGGGAAGGGTTTCCCTGCCCGGTCTGCGGCGCCACGTCGCATCCCCATCCGGCCACGGAACGCGAAGAAGCCCTGCAGGAGAGCCTGCGGAAAATGGCAGAACGGCAAGTGCTGCTGCAAGCCCTGCAGCACGCCGTCGCCCGCTGCTACCAGGCGGACCGGAAGCTGGAAACGGCCAACCAGTCCATCCAGGCGAAAGAGGAAACACGGAAACGTTCGGCCGAAGCGGAACAAAAGGCCGCTGCCGCCCTCGCCACGGCCCGCCGGGAGTTTGGAGCGGCCAAGCAGCAATACGAACGGTCCATTGCCGACTCCGTTTTCGCCGATTCCAAGGAATTCCAGGATTGCTACAAAACACGGAATACCCTGGCGGACAAACAGGCCCGTTTGGAAGAACACACGCGCCGCAAGGAGCAGCTGCGCGGCATCTTGCGGGCAGCCTCGCAAAAAGTGGCCGGCAAGGAACGGCCCGACGCGGCCCTGGTGGACCGGGTCCAAACGGAAAAGGCCGCGGCGGAAGCGGCCCTGCAGGAATGCCACCGGAACCTGGGCCGGCTGGAAACCCGTCTCAAGACAGACGGGGAAACGCGCCGTTCCCTCGAAAAATGTGACAGGGAGCTGGCCCGCCTGGAAGAGGAATACGGTCCCGTGGCCAAACTGGCGGACACGGCCACCGGCCAAATCAACGGGACCCAGACGGGCAAGCTGAGCTTTTCTGCCTATGCCCTGCAATCCTTCCTGGAAAGCGTCTTGAAACGGGCCAATACGCGGCTCCAGCAAATCAGCGAAGGACGGTATCTCCTGCTCCGCTCCCAGTCCATTTCGGACGCCCGGAAACAGCAGGGCCTGGACCTGTCGATTTTGGATTCCCACACAGGGCAGAAACGCTCCGCCGCCTCCCTGTCGGGGGGCGAGACCTTCTACACCTCCCTCAGCCTGGCCCTGGGCCTGTCCGACGTCTTGCTCGAGTACGCCGGCGGCCTGCACCTGGACATGATTCTCGTGGACGAAGGCTTCGGCACGCTGGACCCGCAGGTCCTGGAGCACGCCCTGTCCATGCTGGAAACACTGCAGGAGAACGGGCGCCTCGTCGGCGTCATTTCCCACGTCGCGGAACTGCAGGAACGCATTCCCGTGCAGCTCGTCGTCCAAAAGACGGATCACGGCAGCACGGCGTCCTTCCACGTGCCCTGACGAACGGTACCGGCGCCATAAAAAAAGAGTCAGGCAACCGCATTGCCTGACTCTTAAAAATACGTTGGAGGAGGGATTCCCCGCCATTCGCCAAAAACTTTTTACAGGATATCCGCCGTGACAGCGCCGGCCAGGCGTTTGCCGCCGACAATGTCCAGCTTCGGATACGTAGTTCTCAGGTCGGTCAGGGCTTTTTCGATGCCACTGCCGCCGGAGGTGGCGAACAACATGATCTTTTTGCCGCGGAAATCGCCCGTATCCAAAAAAGTCTTGATGATGTGCGGCGCCACGCCCCACCAAATAGGAAATCCGATGTAGAGGGTCCCGTAGGCGGCCAAATCGGCCATCTTTTTCAGGGCCGGGCGGGACGCGGGCTGCTGCATCTCGACAGTACTGCGGCTCTGTTTGTTTTTCCAGTCCAGATCCGCGTCCGTATAAGGTTCTGCCGGCTCAATGGCAAACACATCGGCGCCGGCGGCAGACGCCAATCCTTTGGCGGCTTTTGCCGTCACGCCACTTGCGGAAAAATACGCAACCAATTTTTTGGACATTACAATGCCTCCCCTATTGTTTACAAGACCATGAACAACGTCCCTGCCCCGATCAGGACGCAGCCGATCAGGCTTTTCATCGTAAACTGCTCATGCAGGAACACAAAGGCAAGCACCAGCGTGATGATCACGCTCAGTTTGTCGACAGGCACTACCTTGGATGCCTCGCCGATCTGCAGCGCCTTGTAATAGCAAAGCCACGACGCGCCCGTGGCCAGTCCCGACAAGGTCAGGAAAATCCAGCTGGTGCGGCTGATGGAGGCCAATCCTCCCTGCGTGTTCGTCAGGAACACCATGCCCCATGCCATGACTACTACGACCACAGTCCGAATCGCCGTTGCCAGGTTGGAATTGACGCCTTCAATCCCAATTTTCGCCAAGATGGAGGTCAGCGCAGCAAACACCGCGGACCCCAACGCAAACCAAAACCACATATTATGACACCTCCGTTTCCATGTGTTACAATCTTATCCCTATTTGTTGCTTTTTTCAATGTGCCGTTGATAAATTCCCGCAAGAATTTATCAACGGCACTCTTGTTCTGCGTTCCTTTCAGAACGTGTTTAGTTTGTCCTTGTCGTCACTGTCAGTTCAAACGCCTGTAATACTCCCTGATATACCGTGCCATCATCGCCCGGCGAATATCCAAGAATCGCGCGTAATCGGAAATATCCATTTCCATGAACTCTACAGGAACGCAGTTCTCGACCAGATTTGCTTCAAGGTCTTCCATCGTGGTGATACTGCCGTAGAAACTGCCCTCGCCAGCGACCTGATTTCTCATGTTGTCCATGTATTCGCAAGGAGCGGCGTCCTTGATTTTGATGTTGATTTCGGACTGAGTATACACATAGTTCGCAATCTGGTTATAGTCTTTGCGATTGTTGACGCCGTTCTTCTGCAGATACTTCTTCGGGAAAATGTGGTGAATGTCGCCGCGCTGCTCAATCAGGGATTGAACATCAATCTGGCTGGATAGGAACCCGCGTGCGCCCCTTTTGACCTGTGCCATGAGGAAGGTCAGAAAATACGGGCTGCTGGAAACAGAAGTATCGAGCCGCTGCACCAGCACGGTATTCCAAAATGCGTCCGAAAGCTCACCGGCTTCCGTATTCTTCAGGAACTGTACCGGGTCCTGCTCTGTAAAGCGCTTGATATCGTAGTCGATGGCCGATTCTGCAGAACCGGAATAACGGCCTGTCAGGATGGAAAGAACAATCCATTTTCGAACCAACGTTTCGACCACACCGGACGTGACCTTCATGTCCTTCAGGGACAAATACAGGATGTAGCCAAAATTCAACACATTCTGAGATCGTACCAGTGAAGAATCGATGATGCCTATGGAGCGGATAATCATCAAATACCGTTTAAAGTTGGTCTCGTTGACAAAGGCCTCCACACCTTCCCGCAGCTGCTGGAAGGACTCCTTCGCGATACTTTCCAGATTCTCTCTGGTTTCAAAATTACGCCCGGAGAGCAGACTCACTAAATCAGCAATTTTTCCTCTCTTGAATTTATGGGTGAAGGAAACACGGAGCACATCGGCATAGTTGGGTACATAGATATCCTCCTGTTCCCGTACGACCCATTTGATTTTTTTTAGGGCATCGGCCTCGGCAAAATCAGCATCGTTATGGATGATTTGCTCATAATCTGAAGGCCTTTGCATAAAGTGGCAAAAGTAGTCAATCATCTTTCGGATTTCGGTGCCGCCATATTTATCGTCGGAGGCGATTTTGGACATGGCGAAGTCCGCCTGTGACAATACAACACCTTGAGAGTTGATGCGAATAAAAATATCCGTAACCTCGTCGATAGTCAGTGCTTGAAACAGTTCTGTCACGCCAAGGTTGATACTTTTGATGGACATCAGCTTCATGAGCGTCTTGTTGATCTCAGCCTGCTGTCCATTAATGTCATTGCGCTGGCAGTAGTTGTTCACAAAATCCCAAACGTTAAAGCTGACATCAAAGACTCGCGCAATATCCGGAATCCACTTTACGTCTTTCTCGATGGCCGGATTGCAGACCTCAAAAACCTCATCAATGGGATTGAAAGCTATGATAATCCGCTTCTTTTTGTATGTGGAATCTATCACTTGCTGACCCACGATAGCGGCCTGGATTGCCGTTACACGCTGCTGTCCATCAATCAGGATTTTCTTGCCGGACGCAACCCTCCCATCCTTCAAGCGAATATCCGGATTCTTCCAGACAATGATGTATCCGACAGGAAATCCCTTGTACAAGGAATCCATCAAGTCACGGACCTTGGTGCCATCCCATACAAAAGGCCGCTGGATTTCCGGTATCGCAATTTCACCAGCTTTAATCAAACTGATAATGTTTTCAACAGAAATGCTATTTACGTTAAACTGCGCCATGCCTGCCGTCCTCTTATCATTCTTTTGAATCATATTTCCATAATGTTCAAGAGATTTTGATACGAATCCACCTGTCCATAGACCACATCATCCGTTGAAATCTCGTTAAACAACTTCTTCGCGCACGTAATCTTTGCCTGCTCAATCGGGCGAAGATCCATGCTTTCCATGGAGCCCTTGGTCTCCGCTACGAAGTAAATATGTTTTACCGATCCCTTCTGGAATGCTATGGCCCAGTCAGGAGCGTAATTTCCTACCGGAGTAGGAATCTGGAATCCACGCGGCAATTTCGCGTACACGACCACCTTATCATCAAGATCCATATCCTCAGCAAATTTTCGCTCGATAGACTTCGCTGCCGTACCATCAGCGAACACGTAATCCTGCACGTTTTTCTTTGCCAGGTATGCCTTAGAGAAGTCCTTATTTTTTTCGGCCGTGAAGATTGTCGAATCATAAGTGCCGTCTGTCCGGTTGTAAGTGATGTCGTCAACAATCATCGTGGCCTTCTCCTCATTGATTAGCCGCGAGACCTTAGAGATAAATTCCTCCGGATTATTTCGGTACATGGCAAACTTCAAAGGAGAAATTCCTTTCAAAATTGCCGTCACTGTTCTTCTGGTCAGGTGTGTCCCGGCTCCGATTTTACCAATGAGGTCATACTTGACCTGACTGGTTTCTCCCCGTTTAAGGTTATAAGTATGGCTCTTCTCCGCGATAAAGCCGCTACCTTCTTTCACCTTTTCTGTAGACCAGTCTTCGCCCTGCGTTCCACGGGTCACCGTGTACTGGAGCTGCGCAACAAAGAGTTTTTCATCGATATGCTGAATCGACTTTTGAATCAGCTCAATACTGTCAAAATGTACGGAGTAACTCCACTTATGGTTGATGTAATTCCAGAGCGTCTGAAACTCCTTCTTATAAAAATTGTCATTCAGTGCGTTCTCCTGCACCTTTGTCGCATGTCCGTCATCAATCATGCCATCCAGTGCATGTTCATCGAAGATACCCTGGACCAGCGCGTGAACTCCATCACCAATATGTTTCACCTTGTCCGGCAGTGGAGCCAGCAATTTATTTTCGACATCCGCACGGTACTTATCAGTCACGTGTCCATCTTCATCAATGTAATCATTCTTGACAAGGTAGAAGCAAATCGCATTCGCCTGATCACTGGTAACCGTAACGATATCATCGCCGACTCTGAGACGTTTGCCGGCAAAGTATTCTGGTGTTGCCTTGGTCGGTCTCTCATACAGATTGTCCCGGATTTCCTTCTGGAGAGAAGAAACAAAATTTTTATAGCCATCACTTGCAATGACGGTAAGCTTGTTGACCTCCTGTACTTCTGAGCCAAGAAGCTGCTCATCCATCCGATTGCCAGACTGATTCACGCAGATACGAAGGCCACGTCCCACTTCCTGCCGCTTGTTTGTTGTGGAATTTCCACCATGCTTCAAGGTGCAGATTTGGAACACATTCGGATTATCCCATCCTTCCCGCAGGGCAGAGTGAGAGAAAATAAACCGCACAGGACTATCAAACGACAGCAGCTTCTCCTTATCCTTGAGAATCAGTTCGTAGGCGGATTCGTCATCGCTGATGTCCGATCCGCGCTTCAGGGCTGGATCAGCCTTACGGCCCTTCTTGTCGACGCTAAAATACCCGGCATGCGTGGAAGAAACGTCAATGCTGCGCAGATACTGATCGTAAGGCGTATTGAACAGAGTCAGATATTCATTCAGGATCGCTGTATATTCCTCTTCAAACATCTGGCCGTATTCCGAGTTGACTTCATTGCCTTCGTCATCATACTTTCGATAATTTTCCACCTTATCGATAAAGAACAAGGAAAGCGTCTTAATGCCACGGTTATAGAGTTCCTTCTCCTTCTCAAAGTGAGAACGGATGGTCTCCCGAATCTGCACCCGGCGAATATCCTTTTCACTGACATCCCCCAGAACTTCACCCGTGTGAATTTCCACGCCATTGGTAAACGTCACAACGCCCCTAATCGGGTCAATATCGTTGATGTGGTAATTCTGATACTGCTCCATGCCTTTCGAAAGAGCATAGAGGTCATCATCCACGCCTACGATTCTGGTTTCCCGATTGATGCTTTTCTCATATCCGACCTCGAATTCCAGGCGGGCCATCGGCGGCTTCTTGGGAGATATGACAATGCTCTCAAGGAACAGGTACCCGTCTGTTCCGCGAAGGTTTTTGATATCAAATCCCTTAACCTCAATCTTCTTAACGAGTTTCATTCGATAGGCATCGAGTGCGTCCAACACATAGACCAGATCATGATGCTCTTTGTGTGTTGCAGAGTAATTCAATACAAAAAGCGGATTGAACTCTCTCAAAGCCTTCTGAGTCTTTTCGCCTCCCATTTTTTGCGGCTCATCCATGATAATGATTGGATGATTTGCTGCGATAACGTCCATTGGCACGCGAGAGCCAAAGTCATCACGAGGCGTAAAGATGATTCTTGCTGTTTTATCGCCGCCACGTCCCTCTTTGTTTTTATCCACATTAAAGGAAGTGTTGAATGCCTGTGTGTTGATGATCATCACGGCAAGACCCGCGCTGGAACTGAAGTTATCAATATCGGTCAGGTTTTTGGAATTGTAGACAAAAAACCGCGCCTTTTTTCCGTATTGTTCCATGAAATGATCCTGCATCACCTGGAAGCTCTTCTGCACACCTTCGCGGATTGCAATGGACGGAACGACCACAATAAACTTGCTCCAGCCGTATTGCTTGTTCAGCTCAAACATGGTCTTGATATAAACATAGGTCTTTCCGGTTCCGGTCTCCATCTCTACATCCAGAGAGCAGGCGCCCATATGCTTGGCAAGTTCCGATGATTCCTTTATATTGTTGTCATTCTGTACTTCGTGGATATTCTTAAGAAGCTGTGTCCCATCCAACACAATCGGGGCATTGGCAAATCCCATGTACAATTTTTCATCAGACAGATTCCAGTTGAAAAGGTTATGATCAATAACCCGAGTGCCGGTATCACGGCGATAACTCACTTTGTCCTGAAAGGGCTGGCCGGCGAATACTTTGACTACACTATCAACCGCATCCGCCTGATAGCCCTGTATAGTAAATTTAAATTTCATTCCGGCCATATAATCATCCTTCCTATCATGATCAGATTTGGCACGCATGCGGTCCAAATCTGATTATCAATTACTTGCTGTCGAGATCTCAAAAATCTCAAAATAGATTGTGCATTTTCGAAATGCACAATCACCTGCAATAGAACGGCATCACGTGACTACGAAAGCAGCCTCTCAGATTTTCCAGACAGTATCCGGGAAATCTCCGAAAACTCCCGATATAGTCTAAAACCCGTCGATGTATCCATCACAGTATCTTCCTAACTGTCCGCGGACTGTATGTATCAAAAATCTGTTCGAAGTTCGCGGCCACACTATCATTTGCTATAGAACTATCACGGAATACCGCATAGAACGGATGCTGCCTAGCAATAGCGGTCACAACCTCATCGGTCACATCCTTGTCAAAGCAGGCAATCAGATATCCATCGGCAACCGAGAAAACTTTCTTCCCAGCAATTTCTGCCTGTTCCACTTTTGAAGACAGCAGCACTCCCAGATCAAGCATAACCTGAATCAGGAGATCTTCTGGTGTGCGGTCTTCCTTAATGTTGTCCGTAAACTGGTCCAGACTCATTTGGCCAAGTTCAGCAGGACGGTAATAAACGTCCTTCATGTTAGAAGAATCGACCTTGAAGCAGCGGAAACCATAGTCGATGTCTGCACCTGTTTCTTTCTTGATTTTCTTACCGGCACGACAGATACGTTCCTCGCCGACGTCACAGAGGGTTTTATAGCCGGCTTGGTATGCTTCGGAGTTTTCTCCAGTTTCTTCTGGAAGCTGTACTAAGATAAATTTACGATTTCCACCGTCATCAGCATTTAACTGCATGACTGCGTGTGCTGTTGTCGCTGACCCCGAGAAGAAATCAAGGACTATCCCGATGTCTTCGGATAATTCGCAAAGTTTGATAAGTTCCATCATTAACGATTTGCTTTTGGGATTGTCAAATGGAATATCGAATTCCTTGCCAATTTGAGAAACTTCAATGTCAGTCCAATTGCTCGTTCTCAACATCGTATCCGAAGGCGCAATCCAATGTTGAACTCCACCATTTTTCCCAGTCCCATTAGAGATTCGTCTTATGAAATCGGAGATTCCCGTTTTTTTATAATACTCTTCAAGAGTCATTTGACCTTCATACTTTTCCTGATATATCTTGTAATTTTCGACAGCAGTATTGGCCTTTTCTTTTGAGGTTCGCCATTGCCCTGTTGTTGGTGTAAACCCTAATATATCATATCTCATGGTAGGTCTGTCAGCATTACTCCAAAATACATCCCACCTGCCTTTCTCTGATGCACTTTCTTTTTTCATCCTCAGCGCCTTCATCAAAAAGCTCGAACTCTTCGAATATACAAATACGTACTCAAAGCCGACATTCATGCTGTAAAGGCCATTGTCAGCAAATTGCGCATTCAAACTTTTTATTCTCCGCCGAACAAGAATGGTATTTCTGTAATTTTCAGCTCCAAAAACTTCATTACATATTTTCTTCAAATTATCCTGCTCGCCGTCGTCTAAACTAATAAAAATAGCACCGTCATCAGACAGTAAATCTTTAGCAAGTTTTAATCTCGGATACAGCATATTCAACCAATCTGTATGGAATCTTCCATTGCTCTCACTGTTCTGAACAAGCCGATTTCCTTCCTCATCCGTCTGCCCACTATTGTCTGCATAGTCACCCGCATTCTGAGAGAAATCATCCTCATAAATAAAATCATTTCCTGTGTTATAAGGCGGATCTATATAAATCATCTTCACCTTCCCCAGATATGTTTCCTGCAGAAGTTTCAAGGCGTCGAGATTGTCGCCCTCGATGTATATATTTTCGCTATTAATGTCCCCCCCCCAGTGTACCATCGCGACTGACTGATTTCTCCCGATCCAGTCTCAGTGTTTTGGCAATAGGCTGATTCGCAAGCACGACAGCCTTCCGCTTGTCCGGCCATGTAAATTGATAGCGCTCCTGCCCACCTTCAACAACCTCAGTATTGATTTCCTGCATCAGGACATCCTTGTCAATGGCGCGGACTACATTGCCATCTCTATCCATAGTTTCCGTAACCGCACCTGGGAATAGCGCCGATAACTTCTTGTAATTTTCCTCTGCAATATTGGGGGTATGCATTTTCATTTTTTCCATTACAACACCTTCCTGACTGTCTGCGGACTGTAAGTCTCAAAAATCTGCTCAAAGTTGGCAGCCACGCTGTCATTCGCCATAGAGCTGTCACGGAACACTGCATAAAAAGGATGCCGCTTTGCGATTTTCTTTACCGCCTCATCGGTAACGTCACTGTCAAAGCAGGCCATCAAATAACCGTCAGCAACCGAGAACACTTTCTTTCCTGCAATTTCAGTCTGATCAACCTTGGATGAGAGAAGCACGCCCAAATCCAGCATCACCTGAATCAAAAGATCCTCCGGCGTGCGGTCTTCCTTAATGTTGTCCGTAAACTGGTCCAGACTCATCTGGCCGATATCAGCGGGACGATAATGCACATCCTTCATGTTGGAAGAATCGACCTTAAAGCAGCGGAAACCATAGTCGATGTCTGCACCTGTCTCTTTCTTGATTTTCTTACCGGCACGACAGATACGTTCCTCGCCGACGTCACAGATGGTTTTATAGCCAGCTTGATATGCTTCAGATTTCTTTTCAGTTTCTTCCGGTAATTGCACCATGATGAACTTCCTCTTTGAATTATTTTCTGATGCGTTCAGCTGCATGACCGCATGCGCGGTAGTAGCCGACCCGGAAAAGAAATCAACCACAATATCATCATCTTCTAAATTGGCTAATGTAAGTAATCTCCGTAATAGTCTGACAGGCTTCGGCCCACTGAAGAACCCTCCATCTAGCAACTTTGAAACTTCCTGTGCTCCTTCCTGACTATGCCCAACTTCTTTGTAAAACAATATTGAAGTTGGAGCCATTCCATCATGCTTTAAATCTGATAAAAATCTTTTTATTCTGGGAACCCCATTGCCATCTGGACCAAACCAGATCCGGTTATCCTGGAGTCTCTCCAAAAATGCATTTTTGGAGAGACTCCAGCAGCGTCCTGCTGGAGGCTCTATCACTCGCCCCGAAGGGGCGGTGATTGGATAATCACAGGCAGCATTATATGTTTTTACCGATATATCACTCGACATCCAAACACCACGGGGGTCATTATCAGGATTAGAATATCTGGCATTGGCCTCCGCAGACCTCGGGAGTCTGCCGATTATGAACTGATCCATATCCCGGGCATACATCAAAATATAATCATGACTGTTTGAAATGAATCTAGCATCATTCTTAGGTGAGAATGCACGTTCCCAAATCAGTTGCGCGATAAAGTTTTTTGATCCGAATATCTCGTCACAGATTTTCTTTAAATTCTCTATTTCATGGTCATCAATGGAGATGAAGATTATCCCGTTTTCTTTAAGCAAATCCTTAGCAATTCTCAGGCGGGGATACATCATATTTAACCAGTCTGTATGATATCTGCCATTGGTTTCGTTGTTAGTTTTGATGTTAAAAAGAAGATTGCCATTCTCGTCATACTGACCGCTTGCCTCAAAAAAACCTTTATCTGTTAAATCAAAATTATCATCATAAACAAACGCATCTGACCCTGTATTATAAGGCGGATCAATATATATCATCTTCACCTTTCCCAGATACGTTTCCTGAAGAAGCTTCAGTGCATCCAGATTATCGCCTTCAATGTATATATTTTCGCTATTAATGTCCCCCCCCCGTGTACCATCGTGACTGACTGATTTCTCCCGATCCAGTCTCAACGTTTTGGCAATAGGCTGATTTGCCAGCACGACAGATTTTCTCTTATCCGGCCAAGTGAACTGATAGCGCTCCTGACCATCTTCAACAACCTGCGCATTGATCTCCTGCATCAGAACATCTTTATCGATTGCGCGGACCACTTTACCGTTCTCGTCAATTGTCTCTGTAACAGCATCAGGGAAGAGAGCTGCCAGCTTTTTATAATTTTCCTCCGCCAGATCAGGGGTGTGCATTTTAAGCTTTTCCATTTGTTATTTCCTCCAATTGTTCTTTGTAGTTCTGCAGCTCTGTATATAATTCAAACCGCTTCTTCGGCTGCTGTTCCTTCCATGCAGCTGTTTCTGTTTTCTTTATCAGTTTATTTAATCGGCTGATTTCGTCCTGCGTTTTTAATTGCTCATCGATTGTCTGGCCTTCTTGTTTTAGTACTGCTTCGGAAGAGACCGCAATCTGCCGAACCAGATCATCCCATATCTCATTCAGCGTGTTTCCGGAAAGCTTTAATGACAGGTCTTGCTCTTTCATCCAATCTGTCCGGTACAGCTTGTTGTGATAAACTGCCAACTGGCATTCATCCTCATACACAAGAAGAAAGATAAGCTTATGTGGGTTTTGGCGCGCAATCGCCTCTACAATCTTTCCTTCAAAATCCTGCTTCTTGAGTGTGATAGACAGGAACATAATTTCTTTGATTTCAGATTCTTTTGACAGATTCAGATTTCCCTGGGACAGACTGTTTTCTACCATGATCCGATCAACATCGGATACAAACTTTGTTTTCAGCGCTGCTGCAAGCGACAGATGCTTATAGAAAGCTTCCTTGGGCAGCCGCCGATGCACGACAGTGCTTTCCGGAAAATCGATCATCTACATCACCACCACAAAACAGATCAATTCAAAATCTTCCAAACCGGAGAAACCACTCGATTGGAATGTCGTCTCCCCGGCGGAGAAAAAGCTTGAGATATCTTCCTCATCCTTGGCTTCAATAATCGAACCTATGGCGGCTTCCAGAAGCTTCGATACTTTCCCCATACCCCTGCCATCTTTCGTTTTCTTGTTGAAAAGGCGGCACAAATTGGTATTGGGAGTATCCTTGCCTCTAGCAATGTGACGCATCTCATCGAGCGTATCCTTTGGCTGCAGATGGTTGGTAATTATTTCTCCATCCATTCCGACATAAACCATGTAAAACGGATGAAGCCGGTTCTGGTTCTTGATATTGATCTTCGTATTCACATTCTTCAGCACGAAGATTACACCCGACTTCTCTCCATGCGCCACGGCATGGATACCAAATGGCAGTCGATCAATATCCGGATGCTCTTTCATGTAAGAAAGCAGATCCATCCGGAAATCATTCAGCCCGAGATCCATGATAGATATGCCGCTCGTCATATCTTCCAGATCAACAACTTCTTCCTGCAATTTTTTTAGCTGTGCCTTCCGATATTCAAGGTCACCTTTCTCATCCTGATTGATCAGATCATCGTCGCCAGTCGAGGTCATAACCGAGATACGCATCCTCGTCTCAACTCTCGCCTTCAGATTGATGTACTCATCCAGCGTCAAGTCCGGCCAGAAATTGACCAACTGGATTACCTTATTCCCACTGCCGATGCGATCAATTCGTCCAAAGCGCTGAATGATGCGCACCGGATTCCAATGAATATCATAATTGATGCAGTAGTCACAATCTTGCAGATTCTGTCCCTCCGAGATACAATCTGTGCCAATCAGGATATCAATATTATTGTTCTTGTCTTTCGGATAGAGAACATCCCTGTCCTTGGACATGGGAGAGAAGCAGGCAAGAACATGATTCATTTCCGGCTGGAAATTTGGAATCGTCGTCCTTCCTTCTACACTGCCGGTAACCAGCGCAGTATTCAGCCCCAGCCGCTTTGCTTTTGGTGCAATATTTTCATAAAGATACTCGGCGGTATCTGCGAATGCGGTGAAGATCAGAATCTTCCGGTTACCCGGATTGATTAGCTTTTCCTCCTTCTTCTTAATCACTTTTAGGAGCTGATTCAGCTTGTAATCGTATTCCGGCGTAATATCCTCAACCATACTGATAAGGATGGATAATGTATCGATATCCGCATCGATATCGCGTTTCCATGAAATGTAATCCATATCCCGGAGGTCGATCTTCACCTTTTTCCCAACGGAGAAGAAGTCGGTGTTCTGATCATCCTCATCAAAGTCCGCAGCAGCCCCGGACAGATCCGTCATCTCATCCAGATTGCCTGTTCCATTCTGCATAAAACTGCTTATGGTCTGAGCTGTATCGTGAAGATACTGGTACACCCGCTTCACAGTTAGAAGAAAGGAATGAACAGAGCTTTCCATCCGCTTCAGAAGATTGATACTCATCAGACGCTGAATACCAGTCTCACGTCCCTTTCGAAAATTCTCGGTCTCCTCTTCAGACAGATATTTTGAGAGTTTACTCGGTAAAATGAACTGGGTCGGCGTATAGATCGTAAGTTTCAGATCCGATAAACACTCATATACTTCCTTGTAGTTGATAGCGCCTTTCTTGTCCGTCAGTTTCGGACGCAGTGAGATTGGCTTGTTCCTTGCCGGGAATGTTCCAATATCCTTTGTATCGTAATAGGTCTGAATATGGTGCCGGGATCTGGCAATGGTGACCGCATCCAGCACCTCAAAAAAATCAAAATCAAGCTGTGACAGAAGATTCTGTGTCGTCCGTTCCTTTTCCGGGAGTTTGCACCATGCGTTATAGACCTTCTGCGCCTGCCGGAAGATCGTGTCAATGTCCGATTTTATGTTCAGCTTTTCATTGATTTCTTCCGGATTTCCCTCATAGGCCAGCGCCAACTGATTGCGGAGATCATAGAACCGGTTATTCACCGGCGTAGCGGAAAGCATCAGCACTTTGGTTCGCACACCCGGCTTTATCACGCGGTTCATGAGCCGCATGTATCGGTTTTCTTTTTCCCCGCCATGGGTATTAGTCCCATTTCCATTACGGAAATTGTGGCTCTCATCGATCACAACAAGGTCATAGTTGCTCCAGTTGATCCGTTCGATTGGAAGACCAATCGGTGTCATGCCGCTATTTCTGGAAAGATCCGTATGGTAGAGGACATCATAGCGGAACCGGTCAGCAGCCAGCGGGTTGTTCACCAGATTTCCGCGATAGGTCATCCAGTTCTCCGAGAGCTTCTTCGGGCATAGGACAAGTACATTCTTGTTCCGACCTTCGTAATATTTAATAACGGCAAGCGCCGTGAACGTCTTGCCAAGTCCGACACTATCGGCGAGGATGCAGCCATTGTATTGTTCAAGCTTATTGATAATGCCAAGAGCTGCGTCCTTCTGGAAATTATAGAGCTTATTCCAGATCACGCTGTTCTTGAACCCGGTCGCCTCATTCGGAAGAACATCCTCCGAAATGTCGTCGAGGAACTCATTGAAGATGTTATAGAGCGTCATGAAGTAGATCAGTTCCGGAAAATTCTCCTGATAGACCGTAGAAATCATATCAATGACTTCATTCGTTACATCCGTGAGTTTTTCTTTATCTTTCCAGACAGTTTCAAAGAGATTCAGGAACTCTTTGCTGGCGGGATTCTCAAACCGGGTTACCATGTTACTGATGTTGTTGCCGCGCTCACACCCCAAATCAACAGCCGTAAAGGAATTCATCGGCATGTAGGTATAGGTATCCTCCGGATTTTCCACAACAAGAAAATTATTCATCCCTTCTCTGGTTGTGTTGGTACGAAAGGAAGCCTTGCGGCGCATCCATTCCGCACACTCCTTAGCCACTGCCTTCTGCTTTAGCTCATTCCGAAGGCGGATTTCGAATTCAGTCCCATACAGGCTTTTCTCCCGATGCAAACGGGGAATATAAAATTCCTTCCGTTCTTTCTGTGTCTTCTCTGCTACAAAAGTCGGCGATGTAAAGATGAACCGGAACTCTTCACAGTGCTCCAGCTCATTCTTCAGCGCCTGATAGGCATAGATCGAGAAGCATGCGGCTGCAATGGAAACTTTGCTACCAGATTTTATTTTCTTTGCAAAATCATCTTTGACGACTTTCGTCGTATTGTTAAATGTCTCCATAGGACCACTCCCAAAGACCATTAAAGGATGCCTGCTAAGTTCCCATTGTAAATATACCAAACCAGGTTAATCGGCCGTGTCTAATCCGAATCGGAAGCTCTGCCTCTCCGTTTTGACTGCGCCCTTAGGCGTCATGCGTAATCCAGCAGACCTCCCTCTCATGACTACAACCTTGCCATCAACCACCGCTCTATTTGGCTTTAGTGTACCAAAGAATGGGCGAAATATAAATCCTTTTTGTGTTTTTCCGAGGAAATCCTCCTGAATCCGGGCGGGAAGGACGGCCCGGATCGGCATAAAAAATCTGCCATCAGGGTATGCCCCGATGGCAGAAAGGGTCCGCTTTTCCCTTCTTTGTTGGGCGGTGAGCAGCCGCGCGGGCCGTTTTTATGCGCGGCCGGCGCCTTCGTTCCCGGCGCACCCGTGTTTGTCCTCCTGGCAGGCATGGTCCCCGCAGGAATGCCCCTGCTCATGATGGTGATGGCTGCAATGGACGTCCGGATTATACGCCAGATCACCGGCCAGATACGCCTGGACGGCCTCATCCGCCGATCCGGCTACCCCGCCGAACAACTGGATTTCAGCCTCTTTCAGGGCGGTTTGGGCTCCGCCCCCGATCCCACCACAAATCAGGACATCCACGCCGGCCTGCGCCAAAAATCCGGACAAGGCCCCGTGGCCCTGCCCCTGGGTGTCCACGACCTGACTGCGAACAATCTTCCCATTTTCCACATCATAGAGTTTGAACTGCTCCGTGTGTCCGAAATGTTGAAAAATCATGCCATCCTGATACGTCACTGCTATCCTCATTTGCATCTCTTCCTTTCGTTGTATTGTCTGGGGATTGATTGTCCTGACACAGCTCCGATGACAGAAAGCCGAAGCGGTGCCGTCGCAGAACCGGTAATGGCCTCCGGAAATCAGCAGGGCTTTTCCATGGACGAGGCTGTCCGCGATCTTGTAGCGGGCGGCTTCATAGATTTCCGTCACCGTAGACCTGGATACCTCCATTTGCGCCGCGCACTGCTCATGGGTGTTTTTCTCCAGGTCGATCAGGCGGATCGCCTCATATTCGTCCAGTGTCAGAACAATGTTCCCACGGGAGGAAATCCCATCCGGCGCAAAGCTTTCAAATGCCGGTTCCCTGCAAATCCTTCTGCATTTACTGGGTCTTGCCATGTCATCGCCTCGTTTCATTTCCGGTATATGTCAGAAATAGTATAGACCAGATTTTCCAAAAATACAAGTTACACGGATTCGCGCAAAATTCTTACGCAAATAGAAATAAATTTACGCTTATTTAGCTTGACTCATACTCCTATCCCCATGGTAAAATGTAGAGTATTAAAAATTACAGAACACATTCTATTCTGGGGGCAAGATTATGTTTAATGAAAATTCCCTAGTTGCTGACGCGCAGAAAATTATGCTTCAAATTTTATGCGCGACAGATAAAATCTGCACAGAACATCATCTGACATATTGGTTAGAAGGAGGCACCCTTTTAGGAGCCGTCCGCCACCACGGGTTCATTCCCTGGGACGATGATATGGATATTTCTATGCCCCGTAAGGACTATGAACAGTTCCTTAAAATTGCTCCTCAACTTCTTCCCAAGGATTTGTTTCTGCAAACACAGCAATCGGATCCGCAGTACAAACTCCCTATCGCCAAGATTCGAAAACGCGGCACCCTTCTCATTGAAACCGGGGAAACAGGAAACGAAAACTATTGTCATGGAATATTTATTGATATCATTCCCAATGACTACTATCACAATAAATGGTTTATAAAATGGATGCGCTGGGGTGTCACCGTTCGGGATCGAAAGAAAAACTATCCTAAAGGAAGTATCCGCAGACATTTAGTCGTTTTATACACAAATGTCTTACTCTTTTTCCCGGTTCAGATAACCTTATGGATTCATAACTTTCTCTCGCGGCATCACGAGTGGTTTCAGGATGAACAAGCCAAATACTTGTCCCACGGATTGGAATTTGGTTTTTTACGTGAAACCCAGACAGCGGATATACTGCCCATTGTAAGAGACGAAGCTGTTTTTGAAGGAGTTACTTTCTCTGTTCCCCGTCATAAAGAACGCTATTTGGAACAGTACTTCGATAAAAATTACATGACCCTGCCACCCCAGGAAAAAAGAAAGACCCATGCTAAGAAAATAGTATTGTAAAAAGGAGCAAACACGTATGGTGATAGGATATGCTGCCGGTGTCTTTGATTTGTTTCATATCGGACATCTGAATTTATTGAAAAATGCCAGAGGCATGTGTGACAAACTGATTGTAGGCGTGACAACCGATGAGTTGGTTACCTACAAGGGCAAAACGCCGACGATTCCTTTCGAGGACCGCAAAGAAATTGTCAGGAGCATCCGTTATGTAGATGCCGTCGTACCACAATACGATATGGACAAACTGACCATGTGCAAAAAATTGGGCGCCACCATACTTTTTGTAGGCGACGACTGGTATGGAACCGAGAAATGGAATGCGTACGAAGCGGAATTTCGGAAAGCCGGGATTCAAATTATTTATTTCCCTTATACCCGGGGAATTTCTTCTACCCATATTTCGAAATGTCTTGCCGAAACGCGCGACAAATAAAACATCGAAGTAACCCCCTTTTGTTGGACAAAATCCAGCAAAAGGGGGTTTGTTATGTCGGCACCGAAAGCTTCCGGGTACCCTTGCAGTTGTCCCGTATAAAACCAGTCCGAAAGTTCGGGAACCAAGAAGTATAGTGATGTCAGTACTCCGGCTGTACCGCCAAAGTACCCATCCGGCACCCGGATTTCGGACACCTTATCGAAAACGGCATCGACTGCCTGTCCCATGGAAGTACCCACCGTATTCGCGGTCAGGCGGATTTCCTTCTGCCGGTCATACCGCCGGGTATCGATGCTTCCTGCCGCATACTGCCGGCTGGCAATCTGAGACAGAGGAACCAGCAGGGTCTGCCCGTTTCCCTCGCGGCTGGACGGTACATATACCTGCTGCAGCATATTCGCACGGTTGCGGCCCTGATTGGAAAGACGGAGTCTTAAATCCACACGGTCATCCTTGTCATCATACTTTCCTACGGTACTGCCATTGAGTAAAGAAAAATGGAGAGAATGTCCGCCCGGACGCTGTTCTCTCCATACATTACATTCTCTTCTCAAACCGGAACATCCCGTCAGGGAACTGCTCTTCCCTCTCTTCAGCCGTATCTGGATCATTGGGATCGAGATGATGACCATTATAGAACTCCACAATATGAAACCCGCAACGATTGACATAAAAATGGATGTTCCGCTTCTCAAAATACGGCGTCACGGTCTCCCAGACGGTCACCTCCGCGTGCAACTTCTCCACCGCGCACCAAGCAGCATATCCGATGCCCCGGCTATGTAGCTTCGGCGACACAAACAGCAATTCCAGTTCGCCGTGCTTTCCGTTCACTTTGATGACCACCCCGCCAACGGGCTGCCCGTCCTGCAGGATTTGATAAGCCTCGCCTTCGTCGATGGATGTCTCAATCGTCTCGCGGGAAATAATCTGGCCTTCTTCCTCGAAGTGATTGTCCCTTCGTCCGAATTCCTCCAGGGCGCCGTAATTGAACGCTTCCTGATTATCCCTGATAAATTGCTCCCGGTCATTGGGAGGCAGTGTTCTAAGCTCTATCAAGTTCCTGTAACCCTCTCTCGTCTATATCGTTTCGTCCATGTGCTATTCTATCTACTAGCACAGCGGGCAGTGGGAAAGCCATCGTTTCAACCCGCTCCGCTGCGCTTCTCCCAACCACGATCAAGGCCTCAACCCTATCCGCCGTCAACTTGACCGATGTCCTGGCCGCTTTTTCCTGGCAGGCCTGCCGTCTTAGCTGTGAACATTTCCACAACGTCCGCTTTTAGATTCTCCATATCCGCTTTTTTCCTCCAATGTCCGGTTTTTCCATTTCTTTATTTGTCACATCGAAGCCAAGCGTCCGCAGATACTTGATGAAAAACACCGCCATTGATTCCCTCGTCAGCGCAACATCATTCACTAAAAGATTCAACCTGTGCATGATATCGGATTCCGACTCTCGCGCTGATTCCTACGAGTTGGTGCGACTTAGCAGCACCACCGTCTCCACGTGGTGCGTGCGGGAAAACATATCCACGGGCTGGACCTTGGCAATGGCAAAGCCCCGTTCTTTCAGGTACGCCAGGTCCCGGGCCAAGGTAGCCGGATTGCACGACACGTAGACGACCTTTTCCGGCCGGACGCGGGCGATCGCGTCGAGAACCCGCGCCTCACAACCGGCCCGCGGCGGATCGACGACGACCACATCGGGGCGGAGACCGTCTTTCACCAGACGCGGCATCTCCACAGCCGCGTCACCCAATAGGAATTCCGCGTTGGCCAGGTGGTTGGCCCGGGCGTTCTTTTTAGCGTCCCGGATGGCCGACGGCACGATTTCGATGCCCACGGCGAGGCGGGCCTTTTGCGCCAGGAACAGCGTAATGGTCCCTGTCCCGCAGTACAGGTCGACAACGGTTTCCGTTCCCCGCAGGTCGGCAAATTCGAGGGCCTTGTTGTACAGGACTTCCACTTGTTCGCTGTTGACCTGGAAGAAGGACTGGGCCGAAATATGGAACGTCAAATTTCCGATTTTATCCTGAATCGTCTCCTTGCCGTAGACCAGATACGTCTTCTCGCCCAGGATGACATTGGTGCTCCGTTTATTCACGTTCTGGACGACGCTCGTCAGGCCCGGTATGGCGGCCTGAAGCATCTGCACCAGTTCCTTCCGGTGGGGCACCCGTTCTTCCGCCGTCACCAGGCAGACCATGATTTCCCCCGTATGCACCCCGACGCGTCCCATGATGTGACGCACGAGGCCTGTGCGCCGGTCCTCGTCGTAGGCCGGGATGTGGTACCGGGTCATCCACTGCCGCGCAACAGCGGCAATGCGATTGTTTTCCCGGCGCTGGATGCAGCAGTCTTCCACATCGATCACGCGGTGCGTGCCTTTGGCGAAGCAGCCGATGCGCAGGCTGCCCTTTCCACCCGCCACAGGGACCTGCATCTTGTTGCGGTAATACAGGGGCTGCACATTGGCCAGCGTTGGCAGCACTTTGACATCATCAAGATGTCCAATCCGTTTCAAGGCATCCCGCACCTGCTGTGTCTTCATCTGCAGTTCCCCTTCATAGGACAGGTGCTGCAGCTGGCAGCCGCCGCAAAGTTCATAGACCGGGCAGGCCGGTTCGACCCGGTCCGGCGACGCTTTGCCGATGGACAGGAGTGCCGCAACGGCGAAGTTTTTCTTGACGAGTGTCACGCGGGCCTTCACCTGTTCCCCCGGCAGGGTCTCGGGAACAAATACAGCCAGCCCTTCGCAGCGGCCGATGCCCCGGCCTTCGCTGTCGAGGTTGTCGATGGTCACGGTGATTTCCTGTCCCTTCCGGAACGGCGGG
>ENA-ORNY01000018-ORNY01000018.1-human-gut-metagenome-genome-assembly--contig:-NODE-18-length-143943-cov-10.375076_pt1 | contig 143943 bp, 141 predicted proteins | sample MGYA00242122_ERZ509036 | MGnify/ENA primary metagenome ERZ509036 (study PRJEB26280, sample SAMEA2338696) | human gut metagenome | biome: human gut; feature: human-associated habitat; material... | reverse complement strand
GTCGCCCTAAAGATATCCTTTTTCCAAGTTTCTGGACCGGTGGATATCTTGATATAACCGGTGTTAACCAGTTCTTTAAGAAAAGTGCTAAACTCGCCGGCATTACCCGTCATGTTTCCTCTCATGCATGTCGTCATAGTTTTGCCAGCCACTTATTCGAAAGTGGCACAGATATAAAATATATCCAGTCACTTCTGGGACATGTTGATCCTCGCTCTACAGATGTTTACCTTCATGTGAGCAACAAGACACTTCTTGGGATCAGCAGTCCGTTCGACAACCCGGAATGTGGTGAATCATGAGTAAGGATTGTACGATTCAGGATGTTTTTCATCATTTTTATTCATCATTTGAATCCACACATGATATTTCTCCCGCTCAGAGAAAAGCCGCTTATCACATCATGAATTGCAAAACCGGCGCCTTTGGTGTGAATGTAAGCGTATGCGAGGACTGCGGCTGCATATCAGTCCACTATAACTCCTGCCGTGACAGGTGCTGTCCTATGTGTCAGGAGTTTCCAAAAGAAAAATGGGTAGATGCACGGCGGGAGGATATCTTAGATGCTCCTTATTTCCATGTGGTTTTTACAGTTCCGGAAGAACTCAATCCCATTATCTACAGCAACCAGAAATTCTTATACGCTGCTCTTTATCATGCGGCTTCAGATACTCTCAGTGAACTTGCTGCTGACAGTAAATATCTTGGGACTGATATCGGCTATATTTGTATCCTCCATACATGGGGAAGTACCATGAACTTTCATCCTCATATCCATGCGATTGTTCTTGGTGGAGGGCTGGATGTGAAAAATCATTGGAAAGACAATGGGAAAGATTTTTTCCTTCCGATTAAGGTAATCTCAAAAACATTTCGTGGAAAATACATGGCTGAACTTAAGCAACTCTGGGAAAATGACAGGCTTGAATTTCATGGATCGGCTGCACCTTACAAAAACTACTATACTTTCAAGGAATTGTTAAATACCTGCTATGCAAAGGAATGGATTCCTTATTGCAAGAAACCATTTGACGGTGCCGAATCTGTCATCAGATACCTTGGAAAATACACCCACCGGATTGCTATCAGCAACTACCGTATCAAAGACATGACAGAATCTACAGTTACTTTTTCCGCTAAAGATTACAAAAACCAAGGGCTTTGGAAAGAGATCACCATATCCGGCGAGGAATTTATCCGTCGATTTTTAATGCATGTTCCTCCAAAACGTTTTGTACGTATCAGGCACTATGGTCTTCTTTCATCCAGAAATAAGAAGAAAAAGATTACCCTATGCAGAAACATCCTTGGTTGCAAAAAATATATTTCCAAGCTGAAAGATATGGATGCACCTGCCATTATCCGTCTTCTTTATAATAAAGATATATGCAAGTGCTCTTCCTGTGGTGGTAAGATTATTCCTCTGCCTACAGAACAACATTTTATAAAACCAAAACCACATATGCTCTGTTAACGTATCATAACTGTATATTTTTTTAGCTTCCTTAGGGAGGCTTATTTCTGGTGTCATAATACAGGACTGAATTATAAATTCTATGTGTTTCTATGTGTACACGCTATCTTATTACAAATAGAGTGTCAGAATTAAAAGTCCATATAGAGCCGACGCGCTTTGTTCAACCAGAAAAAATCGAAATTGATGCAAACGAAAGGGCAGTTAATGAAAAGTCTCAATACTGCTTTTTCGTTTGCACCACCTTCGATTCTTTCCTTAACGATTTGTTAATTTCTATTATTATATCACATGTAAGCCCATTCACAATAAAAAAGAGTAACCGAATTTTCTCGATTACTCTTTTTTCTTACTTATCATCCACAACCTGGAAGATGTAGAACTTCAGATAATACGACTCATCCGCCGACCATAATATCGGGTGATCCGGTGCCTGCGTCCTGAACTCAACCTGGCGCAGCCTCTTGTGCGCGCTTCTTGCTGCCTCGGCAATAGTCTTTGCGAAAAGTTCCTGCTCCATAAAATGTGAACACGAACATGTGGCAAGATAACCGCCGTTTTTGACAAGCTTCATTCCCTTTATGTTAATCTCTCTGTATCCCTTCGTCGCATTGCGGACCGAATTACGGGATTTCGTGAATGCCGGCGGGTCAAGTATGACCACGTCAAACTGTCTGCCCTGCTCTACCAGTTCCGGGAGCAGTTCAAAAACATCACGGCAGGTAAATTCCACCCTGTCCGATACACCGTTTAATTCCGCATTGGCTCTGGCGCGCTCCACACCAAGCTCCGAAGCATCGACACCAAGCACGGAGTCCGCACCGCCAAGTGCCGCATTAAGCGCAAAGGAACCCGTGTGCGTGAAACAGTCAAGCACAGCCGCACCCTTACAAAGCCTTGCAACAGCTGCTCTGTTATACTTCTGGTCAAGGAAAAACCCGGTCTTCTGGCCCTCCTCAACATCAACTATATATTTAACACCGTTCTCGATGATTTCGACTTTCGTATCAAACGGTTCTCCGATAAATCCCTTGACACGCTCCATTCCTTCCTGAAGCCTTACCTTGGCATCGCTTCTCTCATATACGCCGCGGATATTCATGCCCCTTGACGCAAGCTCAGCCTTGAGGCTGTCGATAATCATAAGCTTCATTTTGTCAATTCCTAACGCCAGTGATTCAACTACAAGCACATCACTGAATTTATCGATTACAAGACCCGGAAATCCGTCCGCCTCACCGAAAATGAGCCTGCATGAGGAAGTGTCAACCGTATCAACCCTGTATTGCACCGCATCGCGCACCAGTCTGTCTATAAAATCCCTGTTAATCTCAACATCGCGGTGCCTTGTCATAATACGCACCGTTATTTTTGATTTAGTATTTATGAAACCTTTTCCAAGAAAATATCCATCAAAGTCAAGTACCTCAACGATATCTCCGTTCTCAAATTCTCCGTTTATCCTATCAATCTCATTATCGTATATCCAAAGTCCGCCGGCCTTAAAACTTCTGCCCTCGCCCTTTTTTATTATAACTTCTGCCATTTTTTCCACCTGTATAAATCAAATAATTAGTATAATTTCCGCCCGTGAAGGGACAATATCTGTATGATTAAAAAATATCTTTTATGCGGTCTTACCGGCTGGTGTATGGAGGTGTTCTGGACCGGTATGGGCTCCGCGCTGCACAAAGACAAAAAACTCACAAGCAACACCTCTATATGGATGTTCCCGATATATGCCACGGCCATAATAATCGAACCGCTCTGCCGTAAACTCTGCAGCAGGAAAAAGGGGCCTGCGATAAGAGGTATGATTTATTCCCTGTGCATATTTGCCACCGAATTCTGTTCGGGAGCTTTTCTCAAAAAAAGAGGCTGCTGCCCCTGGGATTATTCCAAAGCCAGATTCAACATCAAAGGCATAGTCCGTCTCGATTACCTTCCGGTATGGTTCGTTGTCGGACTTATCTATGAAAAGATTCTCTGTCCGGACGTTAAATGCCTTAAACATTCCGGTAAGGGATAATAAAGCGGGAACCTGTTATAAGTTCCCGCCTGAATTATCTTTTAGTAAAGCGGATGTGCATCCGTAAGTGCCTTAACTATTTCCATAGCTTCGGCCTTCTTGGCTTCTTCATCCGTTACGGCAAGTGCAATTGCCTCTGCAACCTGCTTCATATCGTCTGTTGTAAATCCTCTTGTTGTCACTGCTGCGGAACCAAGTCTTATTCCGCTTGTAGTAAACGGCTTCTCAGGATCGTTAGGAATTGCATTCTTGTTACATGTGATATTGACTGTATCAAGAAGTTTCTCCGTTGCCTTACCTGTAACGCCCTTGCTTCTTAAATCAACGAGCATGAGGTGGTTATCGGTTCCTCCGGACACAAGGTCAAATCCTCTCTCCATAAGTCCGCTTGCAAGTGCCTGCGCGTTATCAATTATATTCTTGGCATATACCTTGAATGACGGATCAAGTGCTTCCTTGAAGCATACAGCCTTGGCTGCGATCACATGCATAAGCGGTCCTCCCTGGATTCCCGGGAAAATAGCCTTATTGAAATTAAATCTGTCGGCAGCTTCCTGATTACAGAGAATCATACCGCCTCTAGGTCCTCTCAAAGTCTTATGTGTGGTCGTTGTAACAACATCTGCGTAAGGGATAGGGCTCATGTGCTGTCCGCCGGCAACAAGTCCCGCGATATGTGCCATATCTACCATAAGTACCGCACCTACTTCATCAGCAATTTCCCTGAACTTCTTGAAGTCGATTTTTCTCGCATATGCACTGGCACCGGCAAGAATCATTTTCGGCTTGCACTCCTTGGCAATCTTACGGACTTCATCATAATCGATGAATCCTTCATCATTGACACCGTAAGGCACACAGTTAAAATACTTACCCGACATATTGACAGGTGAACCGTGTGAAAGGTGTCCGCCATGTGCAAGACTCATTCCCATATATGTGTCACCCGGCTCAAGTACAGCAAAGAATACTGCCATATTGGCCTGTGCTCCCGAATGTGGCTGTACATTAACGTAATCACATCCAAAAAGTTTCTTGGCTCTCTCTCTTGCAAGATCTTCAACAATATCCACATACTGGCATCCGCCGTAATATCTTTTGCCCGGATATCCTTCCGCATATTTGTTGGTAAGCGTGCTTCCCATTGCTGACATAACAGCCTTGCTTACAAAATTCTCAGATGCAATAAGCTCAATATGATCGTTCTGTCTTCCGGTCTCAAGCATTATTGCCTTAGCGATTTCAGGATCATAAGCCTGAACTTCGTCAAATGAATACATTAATGTTACCTCCATATATCTATTTGTTTTTTATAATATCAAACGTTCTCAGACTCGTCAACAGATTTAATCTCTATTCCGAGTTCTTCAAGCTGGGCCTCATCAACCACATCAGGTGCACCGGTGAGGAGACATGATGCATCCTTAACCTTAGGGAATGCAATTACATCACGGATGTTATCGGTCTTAGCCATAAGCATTACGAGGCGGTCAAGTCCGTATGCCAGTCCTGCGTGTGGCGGTACTCCGTATTTAAAAGCATTGAGGAGGAATCCGAACTGTTCGTTGGCTCTCTCATCTGTAAATCCGAGGATGTTAAACATCTTCTTCTGTATGTCATCCTGATGTATTCTTACGCTTCCGCCGCCGATTTCCACGCCGTTAAGTGTGATATCGTATGCTTTGGCTCTGACTTTCTCAGGAGCCGTATCAAGAAGCTCTATGTCTTCTTCCATCATCATTGTAAATGGGTGGTGCATTGCGAGAAGCCTGTTCTGCTCATCCGACCACTCAAAAAGAGGGAATTCCGTAATCCAGAGGAATTTATATTCATCCGGCTTGCGAAGGCCGAGTTCATCGGCAATCTCAAGACGAAGTGCACCGAGAACGCTCCATACAAGCTTGGTCTGGTCAGCTGCAAAAAGGAGTAAATCTCCAGGCTTTCCTTCCATTCTCTCTATAATCGCATTCATCTGCTCTTGTGTCATGAATTTAGCAAATGATGATTTGATCTCGCCGTTTTCTCCAAGTGCAATATAAGCTAATCCTTTTGCTCCATATCCTTTGGCAAAATCAACAAGTGCATCTATTTTCTTACGAGGCATAGCGCCCTGTCCGTTGGCATTGATACCGCGTACAGTTCCGCCGTTGTCTATCGCACCCGCAAACACGCCAAAACCGCAGCCCTTAACGATATCCGATATATCCTTAAGTTCCATTCCGAAACGGATATCAGGCTTGTCGGAACCGAAACGGTTCATGGCTTCGTTCCATGTCATTCTCTGGATAGGAAGCTCTATGTCAAGGTCAAGCACTTCCTTAAAAAGTCTCTTTAAAAGTCTTTCATTGACATCTATTACATCATCAATATCAACAAATGACAATTCCATATCTATCTGTGTAAATTCCGGCTGTCTGTCCGCACGCAGATCCTCGTCACGGAAGCACTTTGCAAGCTGGAAATATCTGTCATATCCCGAACACATCAAGAGCTGCTTGAAAAGCTGCGGTGACTGCGGCAGTGCATAAAATGAACCCGGATGTATACGGCTTGGTACAATATAATCCCTGGCTCCCTCCGGTGTGCTCTTTACAAGGATAGGTGTCTCAATCTCAAGGAATCCTTCATCGGCAAGAAACTGTCTTGTTATAGTGGCAATCTTGCTTCTCATGATAAGGATTTTCTGAAGATCAGGTCTTCTAAGGTCAAGGAAACGATACTTAAGTCTTATATCTTCCTTGGTCTTGGATGCCTCTTCAACAGGGAACGGAGGTGTCTCGGACTCTGAAAGTATTCTTATGTCCTTAGCGATTATCTCAATCTTACCTGTCGCAAGATTATCATTAACCGCACCTGCTCTTGCAGCAACTTCACCGGTAACGGCAATAACATATTCGCTTCTTAATGAACCTGCCTTGGCAAATCCTTCTGAACCTGTCTTGTCCTCTTCAAAAATTATCTGCAATATTCCGGAACGGTCTCTTAAATCCACGAAACATATTCCGCCTTTATTTCTGTTCTTGGCAACCCAGCCCATAACTGTAACTGTCTGACCGATATTTGTCTCATTGAGTTCGGCACATCTGCATGTTCTCTTGAGACCTTTCATTGATTCTGCCATTTTCTTATCTCCTGTCAGCTTATTTTATTGGATTTTTGTAAAATTCACGGAATTCGGCATACCCTTCTTTCTCAAGCTGCTCCTTCTGGAATTTCTTATTCTTGTTCATTCTGACTACAAGCACGTTGGTTCCTGTCTTACGCATCGCCTGTGCTTCACTGATAATATCACATAACATCTCAGATTGTATACCCTTTTCTATAAGAAAAGCCACCTTTTTACGGTCATCCGGAATCTGAAAATCATTATCGAGAAGTATTGTTACGATTCTCTCAAATCCGATTGAGAAACCGCATGCCGGCGTATCCTGTCCCGTGAATTTACCGACCATCTTATCGTAACGTCCGCCTCCACCGACGCTTGAGCCGAATTCAGGTACTTCTATCTCAAAAATAGTTCCTGTGTAATATGACATACCTCTTACAAGAGTCGGGTCAAATACCACCTCAAAAGAGTATTCCTTAGTGCTGTTGACGCTGTTAATTATCTCTCCGAGGCTTTCCTTTACGCCATCCTCAAGATTGTCCTGAATCTTACCGGCCACATAGGCAAGTCCGTCATCAGCCTCTTCTATTCCCTTAAAAAGCTCAACATATTTATCAACGCTTTCCTGCGCATATCCGGCTTTGATAAGCTCTTCGGTAACACCGTCAAGTCCGATTTTGTCCATCTTATCTAATATGATAAATACCGAATCATATTCTTCTTCAGGGAATCCGCTGTATGCAGCCATAGCTTTCAAGATACGGCGGTCATTTATCTTAATCTTAAAATTCTTAAATCCTATCTTACCCATTGTGGTGGTTGTCGCAAGAATAAGCTCTATTTCAGCAAGATTGCCAGGCTCTCCGAGTATATCAATATCGCACTGGTAAAACTGTCTGAAACGGCCTTTCTGAGGTCTGTCCGCTCTCCATACAGGTCCTATCTGCAGTGCCTTAAACGGTGAAGGAAGTGATGCAGCATTGTTGGAGTAAAATCTTACAAGAGGAACCGTAAGATCATATCTTAATCCGCCGTCCGCAAGGTCAGCTTCTGACTGTGCCTTTTCAAGGTTGAGCTTTTCGCCTCTTTTTAATATCTTAAATATAAGCTTTTCGTTCTCGCCACCCTGCTTGCTTGAAAGATTGGCAATATTCTCCACGGCCGGTGTCTCGATCGGGGTAAATCCAAAGCTTGCATAAGTATCTTTAATCAGCGATATGAGGTAATCCCTTATTTGCATTTCTCTTGGGAGTATATCCTTCATACCTGTCATCGGTTTCTTAATTAATGCCATTATTTTGTCCTCGTTTCCAATATTTTCATAAATTTATCATAGTCCAGGTCAATTATAAGCCTGCTCTGTTCGATTACCTTAAGAGTCTCCGGCTCATGTATGACTTTCTGGAAAGCAATAAACACTTCCATATCATAATTATCGATTTCATCAATCAATATCTCCATGGCCGTGTCGATATCAAATGCTTTTCTGTACGGTCTGTCGGATATCAGTGCCGTAAAAGTATCAGCGACCCGCATCACTCTCGCGCCAAACGGAATATCTTCTCCCTTAAGATTCTCAGGATATCCCGAACCGTCATAATTCTCGTGGTGATACAGCACTGACTGCAATATAAAAGGAGAGAAGTCATAATATTGAAGTATATCATAACTTAACTTTGAATGCATCCTCATATATTTGATATTTTCCATTGCAAAGCTGTCATGTGCTCTTCCATATAAATATCTTGAAAGCTTCAGCTTACCGATATCATGCACAAGTCCTGCAATGGCAAGGTCATAACATGTTATATCATCCAGTCCCATTTTCATGGCTGTGAGATAAGTAAGATTACTTACGCATATCCCATGTGCTATATTGTCGGTCAGGTCGGCTAACAGCGTCGACTCAAATTCTTCAGTCTGCTTGCTGCTTGGATTTTCCATTAAAATAACATCTCTTTCTTTCTATCATTTCATCTGTGCGCCGTATATAATCATCAACTGATTTTACATTCTCAATACGGTCGACTCTCGGCGGACTGTTATATACTATTTTGGTCTGTGCATTTGCACCTGCCGCAAGAATGGTCTGTTTTTCTTCCATTATAAGTATATTATATAATCCTTCCGCACCTTCTCTTGCAAATCCTACATTTTCAAAATTACCGGACATATTCTTCTGTCTGTACAGATAATAAGGTTTCATACCCATACTCTCTGCAAAATCATATGTCATATCCATCAGTTCATCAGTGTTTTCACTACATAAACCTTTGTATTTATCCTTGAAAATATTAAGTGCCGCTGCCCTTTTGATTGCCAGTGAATGAACTGTGAGGCTGTCGGGCTTAAGTATACCGACACGGTTCAATGTATATCTGACATCTTCTTTATTTTCTCCCGGAAGTCCCACGATCAGATCCATATTGATATTGCCAAAGCCGCATTCCCTGGCCATATTAAAGGCATCCACAACCTGATCCACTGTATGCCTTCTGCCAATCAAATCAAGCGTCTTCTGATTCATGGTCTGCGGATTGATCGATATACGGTCTATGCCATGTTTCCTAAGTATCTTTAATTTATCTATGTCTATGCTGTCCGGTCTTCCTGCCTCCACGGTAAATTCCTCAAGACCGTTAAGATCAAACAGCTCCTCTATACTGCTTATAAGCCTGTCAGACTGTCCTGCCGTCAATGTAGTAGGTGTTCCGCCACCGATATATATGGTGTCCGGACCGCGCCCGTTCATATATCCGGATATAAACGTCAGTTCCTTAATCAGTGCATCAAGATATTCGTCCACCTTATCCCGGTACATCGACAACGGATAAGATGTAAAAGAACAGTACAGACATGTCGTCGGGCAGAACGGAATGCCTATATACAGGCTGTAACCATTCAGATAATCTGTCTTTTCAAGCATTCTGTGTTCGCGATGCGCCACTTCAATGCTTAATTCTGCTTTGGTGTCATTGACATAATATTCTTTATTTAGAGTATCTTTAATTATATTATCGTTATACCCTTTTTCAATCATGCCAAGAGGAATTTTGACCGGTCTTATTCCGGTAAGGGTTCCCCACGGAAGCACCCTGCCTGTTATTTCCGAATATATGTCATAAAGTCTGCGCTTAAGCATATTGCGGATAACTTTGCGGTCATTCTCCGGTGAATCACAATCTATTATATGTTCTTTACCGCCTTCCGGTGTCACACATATATGAACTTTCACCGATTCAACAATAACTTCCACACATAAATCGCAATCATTTCTTAATGCTGTATCTGTCACTATTCTGTTGCCCGGATAAAAGGCTCCGGTCATAACCCTGACATCATTATCATAGTCATGGGTGTTAATACTCATATATATCATCAGTACGGACTCCGTTTCTACCGACAGAAAGGATTATATTTGATTTCATTACCGATTGTGGTCTCATCCATATGGCCCGGATATACCTTGGTATGTTCCGGAAGAATAAAAAGCTTATCCTTAATGCCTCTGCACAATGCTGATGCGCTTCCTCCCGGAAAATCACTGCGGCCGACTGACTCGCAGAACAATGTATCGCCTGAAAAAAGCACTCCCTGCTTATCAAAATAATAACACATTCCGCCTATTGTGTGTCCCGGAACTTCTATTGCCTTGATATGATATCCTGCTGTTTCAAATTCTTCACCGTCTTTGAGATAAATATCCGCATCAAATATCTGTCCCATGCCAAAAGATGACGTAAGGTTCATTGCCATGTCATGAAGTACCTGTTTTTCCGTAAGTCCGGCATATACCTTGATTCCGTAATGTTCACGCACCTTATTCATCGCAAGTACATGATCAAAATGTCCGTGTGTGATAAGAATCGCTTCCGGAATCATCGACAGGCTGTCCGCCTTGGCTATTATTGTGTCAGGCGAGTCGGCCGGATCAACTATAAGACCGCGTTTCGTCTCATCATCATATACATAATAAGTGTTGGTTGCGCACATTCCAAGCACGCTGTGTTGTATTTTCATCATATTTCTAACCCGTTGTTCTTTCTATATCCAGGACGCCTTCAATCTGACGTATTTTCTCTGCAAGCTGCTTAAGCTCTTCTACGCCTGATATTTCAAATCCCATCTCGATTGTGGCAGTTCCCTGCTTGCTGATTCTGCAGTTCATGCTTAATACGTCTATTTTCTTCTCCGTAAACACCTTGGACACATCAACGATAAGACCTGTCCTGTTATTGGCAAAAATCTTAATGTCAGCCATATATTTCTCAGCGGCATCCACATTATCCATCCGCTGCCATTCGGCTTCGATAAGTCTTGACTTGTCCATATCTGACATATTAATAACATTAACGCAGTCGGTACGGTGGATGGATATTCCACGTCCTCTTGTAACAAAGCCGACTATCTCATCACCCGGCACAGGTGAACAGCATTTGGAAAATCTTACGGATACATCATCTATTCCCTTGACAATAATTCCGTTTTTGCTGCCTTTGGAATCCTTGGTCCTGCCGGTGCTTCCCTGCGCATTGTCAAGCACATCACTGTCAGTGACCTCTTCACGGTGTTTCTTCTCATACTCTTCAAGAAGTTTGTTTACGACCTGTCCTTCCTTAAGGCCTCCGTGTCCCACGGCCGCAAGAATGGAATCCCAGTCCCTGAAACCGTATTTTATCATCGTCTTGTCCATAAACTCCTGTTTGAGAAGTTCCGCAAGGTTGATATTCTTGCCTTTGCAATACGTTGAGATAAGATCTTTACCTTTTACGATATTATCTTCCTTAAGTTCTGCCTTAAACCACGAATTAATTTTGGAGCGTGCCTGCGGGCTCTTGACTATTGAAAGCCAGTCGCGGCTCGGTCCCTTGGAATTCTGTGACGTGATTATATCTATTCTGTCACCATTCTTAATCTTATAGTCAATGGTAACCAGCTTTCCGTTAACTTTAGCTCCGACCATCTTATTGCCGACTGCTGAATGGATGCTGTAAGCAAAATCAATCGGTGTGGAACCTGCCGGAAGGTTCTTGACATCCCCCTTAGGTGTAAAGCAATATACACTATCCGAGAATAAATCCAAATCACTCTTAATGAGGTTAAGGAACTCCTTATTATCGGACATGTCCCTCTGCCATTCCAGAATCTGTCTGAGCCATGTAAGCTTGGCTTCTTCACTGTCATCGCCCTTGGTTCCGTCTATATTCTCCTTATATTTCCAGTGTGCTGCGATACCGTATTCAGCGGTCCTGTGCATCTCATATGTTCTTATCTGTATCTCAAAAGGCTGTCCGTTCGGTGCTATAAGAGTTGTATGCAATGACTGGTACATATTGGGCTTAGGCATTGCAATATAATCCTTGAATCTTCCCGGGATCGGCTTATACATCTCATGGATCACGCCAAGTGCGGCATAACAATCCTTAACCGTATCTACAATGATACGGACCGCAAAAAGATCATATATCTGGTCAAGTGTCTTATCCTGGTTGACCATTTTCTTATATATGCTGAAGAAATGCTTGACTCTTCCGTCTATTTCACAAGGAATACCTGCATTATCTATATGCTGTTTAACCTCTGCCACTATATCCTTGACGAACTTTTCTCTTGCTTCCTTGCCAAGCTTTAACTGACGTTCAAGGTCGTGATATACTTCCGGCTGAAGGAATTTAAGTGAAAGATCATCCAGCTCAACTTTAATCTTGGAGATACCGAGCCTCTGTGCAATCGGAGAATATATCTCCATTGTCTCTCTTGACTTCTCAATCTGCTTCTCCGGTGTCTGGTATTGCATTGTACGCTGATTATGGAGTCTGTCGGCAAGTTTGATCAATATAACTCTTATATCCTTAGCCATTGCAAGAAACATCTTACGAAGATTCTCTGCCTGCTTATCTATCTTATCATGTTCATAATTAAGCTGGGTTAACTTGGTAACTCCGTCAACAAGAAGAAATACTTCCTCTCCAAATTCCTTAGTAATCTCTTCCCCTGTCACACCAGTATCTTCTATTACATCATGAAGAAGTCCGGCAATAATTGTTTCTTTATCAAGTTCGAGCTGTGCAAGTATTATGGCAACACAAAGAGGGTGAATTATATATGGTTCACCCGATTTACGTTTCTGATTCTTATGTGCATCTTTAGCAACGTGGTAGGCCTTCTCTATCTGTGAAAGGTCCGTTGATGGGTGGTATCTGAGTATGCATTGCTTAAGCTCCTCAAATAATTCATCCGGATCGTTGCTCTTAGGCGGATCCAACGGTATATCGTCTATTTTGCGTCGTTGTCTAAAATTCTCTTCTTCAGGCATATTACAACTCCATTTTGTCATTTAAGGATTTTTTATCTATTATATTTTAAAGCCTTATTGCCAAAAAAGCAATAAACAGTTTATATTCCGTATTATTTTCTGTATATGTGGACAAAATTACACCATATGTGTAGATAATTAAATTACACTGACAGTAAATATTATATATACTCACAGGTGACCTCTATGTTAATGAATATGGGAAAACGTTTTAAAGAATTAAGAAAAGAGCGCAAGTTCACCCAACAGCAGCTTGCCGACCGTATCGGGCTTGCTCCGAGTGCGATCTCATCATATGAGTCCGGTGCACGATATCCTTCGTATGATGTACTGATAAAATATTCCAAGATTTTTCATGTGACAACCGACTATCTTCTTGGCATTGACGAACTGAATACGGTTGATGTATCCGGATTAAACCAGATGGAAAAAGAAACCGTTATACAGGTAATCAATACATTTATTGATGCCAAAAAATGATAAATCCGCATCGGGATATCGATATTACCTGCAATAACTGCGGTGATACCGATATCTTAAATCGGATTTTCTCCGTATACCTTCAGATTCCGGAAAATATTTTACCAGAATATAAACAATGGTTTATTTACCCGGATATTTTATTACTGATTCAACATTATATCCGGCCAGTTTATCGCGTCCCTTAAGGCCCTCAAGTTCCATAAGGAATACAATTTTTGCGACGACTCCGCCAAGTTTCTCCACCATACTTATAATAGCTTCGGTGGTTCCTCCCGTTGCGATGAGATCATCCACTATGACCACCCTCTGTCTCGGCTTTATCGAATCCTTATGCATCTCAATCACTGCCGTTCCGTATTCCAACGCATATTCTGCTTCTATCGTCTCACACGGAAGTTTACCTTTCTTGCGGACAGGCACAAACGCCTTATGATTCTTATATGCTATCGGAACACCGAAAATAAAACCTCTCGATTCAGGTCCTACAATCACATCGTAATCTGTGTCATGGATTAACCCATCCATGCTGTCAATTGCCAGTGAAAGCCCGTCAGCATCCTGAATTACGCTCGTAACATCGCGGAACATAATTCCCTTCTCCGGAAAATCCGGTATTGTTCTTACATATTCTTCTAATTTCTTCACTGCTAACACCTCTTCCTATATACGATCTATTCTGTATCCCGTCACACATACCTGAATCTGTTTCTTATCTCTGAATTCATTAATTTCCGGGTAGTATGTACAAGATATCCTGCCATTTTTATTATATACGGTTTCAAGCTCTGTGCAAGGAAAAAAACCTACCGCATCAATAACAATCCCACTGTCTTTGGCAATAGTCATCCTTGTATACTGTTTATCCTTTCCTATCGCCCTGATATTTCGTATTGAAATATTCTTATCTGCAAACACAGGCTTCGGATTAGCTTTTCCGAAGGGTTCAAGTCCGCCAAGTTCCAAGATTAATTTTTCGTTGATGTACTCCAGCGGCATCGGTACATCAATCCATACGGTTTCTGTCAGATCTTCTTCGTTCAGATTGCAATGTTCATTTATCCGCCTTCTGAATTCCGGAATATTCTCCTCCGGAAGAGAAAGACCTGCTGCCATTGGATGTCCGCCAAATCTTGTAAACAAGTCCTTACATTCCGACAATTTTTCAAACATATTATATGATTCTATTGAGCGAGCCGATCCCTTGGCTTCCTGTTCTCCTCTTGTAAGGACTATTACCGGTTTATAGTACTTTTCCCGTATTCTGCCCGCCACAATGCCCGCTATGCTCTCATGGCAGTCCGGAATAAAAATCACAAGCACCTTATCGTCTTTAAGACTGCTGTTTTCAACCATATCAACTGCCTTATCAACTGCTTCGGAAGTAAGTTTCTTGCGCTCTTCATTAAGGTCTTTAAGCTCTCCGGCATGTCTCTCTGCTTCCGCCCTGTCATCTGTCACAAGCATTTTCAATGCTCTCTTGGCAGAATCCAGTCTTCCACTTGCATTAAGGCACGGTCCGAGCACGAATCCTATATGATATGCATTTATACTCTCACGGCTGACACCTGTTACCGCCATCAGTGCATTTAATCCGTAATTTCCTGTATTCGCAATAAGTTTAAGGCCTTCCTTCACAATTATCCTGTTTTCATCAAGCAGATCCACAATATCTCCGACCGTTGCAATTGCCGCAAACTGCAAAAGTTCCGGCATTACCGAATCGCCAGTTTGAAATTCTTTGACCATGCAATCAATAAATTTGTATGCAATTCCGGCACCGCATAACATCTTAAACGGATATCTGCAGTCATTTTGTTTGGGATCCACCACCGCGGCGGCCTTTGGTATGATATATCTGCGCCCGTTGTCCGTCTCTTCATAAGGAACATCATGATGATCCGTAATCACAACTGTCATACCAAGTTCATTTGCATAATCAATCTGTGAAGCTGCAGCTATTCCATTATCACATGTGATAATAACTTCAACTCCGGCCTCATAAGCCTGTTTTATCAGATTCTCGTTAATACCGTAACCGTCGGTTATTCTGTCAGGAACTTCATAATCCACATCCGCGCCGCATATTTTAAGTCCCTTAAACAAGATATAGATGGAACAAATTCCATCTATATCATAATCACCTATAATGCGGATATGTTTGTTGTCACGAATAGATGATGCTATCACAGACACTGCTTTATCCATGTCTTTCATCATCATCGGATCATGGAGTCTGTCAAGCGTACCGTTAAGATACATATCAACATTCTCCATGTCCGTGACATCACGGTTACGGATAATCCTGGCTGTTACCGGATCAATATTAAACCGGCTGCCAATGGCATCAAAATCTGCCTTTTTGGAATATACCCGCCATTTCTGCATATTTATTGCTCTGCTTTCTTAAGTGCTCTCTTGTACGAAGCCTTCTTCATTGAGAACCACAATGCGCCCGAAATACATACTGATGAGTATGCACCTACAACTATACCTACCATAATCGGTGCAGCAAATTCCCTGATTGAAGATACGCCGAGTATGAACAGAATGAGCACCATTATAAATGTGGTAAGTGATGTATTGATGCTTCGTGAAAGTGTCGAGGTAATACTTGCATTAACAACCTCAGCAAGTGACTCTTTCTGCATTACCTTCATATTCTCTCTGATTCGGTCAAAAATTACTATCGTCGCGTTAATTGAGTATCCGACGATTGTAAGTATACATGCGATAAACGTATTACCAACGCTTGTTCTGGATATTGCGTAATATCCGAGTACAAAAAGTACGTCATGTACAAGTGCAAGAATGGCACTTGTGGCAAACTTCATATCCCTGAATCTGATTGCTATGTAGATAAGCATACATACCGTAGCAACTATAATTGCAATTATGGCATCTCTTCTCATCTCTGAACTAACTGTTGCGCTTATGTTCTCATAGCTTACTTTATCACTGTCAGTCGTGTCGATTCCGAACTTATCTTCAAGCACAGCATTAAGTGCCGCACGCTGCTCGGTATCAAGCATCTGTGTCTTAAATACAATTGTATTATTACCCTTTACCTGCTGCTGCTGGACTGTCTTGCTTCCTGTAGCTTCTTTGATAAGAGGGATGATCTTGCTTTCAACTTCTTCAAGTGAATATTCTTCATTAAATGTTATGTTTGCGGATGTACCGCCCGAAAATTCAAGGTCAAAATTGAATATTCCTTTACCATTGGTTCCGTTTACTACCATGAATGCAATACCGGTAGCAATAAGAAGTCCCGATATTGAGAAGAATATTTTTCTCTTGGCAACAACATGTAATGTCCTGACTTCTTTGGCTTTGCCATAGAGGCTCTGCTTACGGCATCCGAGATTGTAAAGAAGAAGGAGTACCCATCTTGATACAAGGAGTGATGTAAGCATTGAAAGCACAATACCAATTCCGAGTGTAACGGCAAATCCTCTTACCGGACCGGTTCCGATTATTCCGAGAACGATTGCCGCGATAAGTGTTGTAACGTTACCGTCAATAATCGCTGAAAGCGATTTCTTGAAACCTGATTTGATAGCTCCTCTTACGGACATTCCTGCTGCCAGATCTTCCCTGATTCTGGCAAAAATAATTACATTGGCATCGACCGCCATACCGACGGACAATACAATACCGGCAATACCCGGAAGTGTAAGTGTGAGGTCAAACACGTTAAGAATAAGAAGCATTGCTCCCGTATATACAACGAGTGCTATATTAGCTGCAATACCCGGTATTCTGTAATATGCGATCATAAATATGAACAAAAGCGCAAAACCGATCAATCCGGCAATAACACTTGTATGAATAGCTTCCTGGCCGAGTGTGGCACCCACAACCTTGGAGCTTATCTCCTCAAGTTCAACAGGAAGGGCACCTATTCTGATGTAAGAAGCAACATTTTTTGCTTCGTCAAGGGAATCCATTCCGTTGATCACACCGGAACCGTTGGTAATCTGGTTGGTTACCGTCGGAACGCTTACGAATTCTCCATCGTAATATACACCGATTGACCAATGTTTCGTAGGTTCCACAGCCTTGCCTGTTGCCACTTTAAATTTCTCTGCTCCGTCTTTGGTAAGCTCAAATGCAACAACCGGTTCTTTTGTGCTGTCTGACTCGCCCTCGTATGTACCCTGGCAGTCCTTGATGTCCTCACCTGTAAGAACTATCGATCCATCTTTCTGAAGATCTTCAATACTTCTTGTCAGATGCCATCCGTATGCGTCCTTACCATCGGCATTCTTATACTGGCCATACTCGTAGTTAGCTGTTTTACCATCTTCTGCATACTGAAGGATGAAGTAAAGTGAACCAGGTTTACCAAGTTCCTCAAGAACAGCTTCAGCATCATCCGCACCCGGTATTTCGATCGTTACTCTGTCTGTACCTTCCGAATAAACCTGTGCTCCATCATAGTTACCGAGACGCTGCTGCATCTTATATACCGTATCGGACAGATCCTGTGAAGAAATATCTCCTACCGCACGGTATGTAATACTTACACCGCCTGCAAGGTCAAGTCCGAGAGTTATATTCTCCGCACTTCCCCTGTGTCCACCACCCCATCCGATAAGCACGGTGTAGCAGATTAAGCCGAGTGATGCAACAAGTGCTATCATGGCTATAATTTTTTTCCAAGCTTTCATATTATCCTCCTGAAAATTGTTTTATTCTGCAAGTGCGCACTTAATCATTATTGCACACTCAACTCTCTTCTGTTCAAGCTTACATGCTATGTCGTACGGTTCATTGATATCCCCGTTGAAGTTGTAAGCATTTGCCGAACATCCGCCGCTGCAGAAAAATTTGCAGAAGCAGTCTTTGCATTTATCCTTGGTATACACATTACAATGGTTAAACTGTTCTCTTATCTGTGGTGTCTTAATACCTTCAAAAACATTACCCATTATGTATTCTTCCTGACCAACAAACTGGTGGCACGGATAAAAATCGCCCCACGGTGTTACCGCAAGATATTCGGTTCCGCAGCCGCAGCCCGACAGACGCTTGTACACGCATGGTCCGCCTTCAAGATCAATCATATAATGGAAGAAATTAAAACCTCGGCCTTCTTTCTCACGCTTGATCATCTCGACCGCAAGTTTATCGTATTCTTCGTATATCTGTGGAAGGTCTTCAGGTCTTAATGCATAATCCTCTGTATCATCTGCGACAACCGGTTCAACCGATATCTGCTTAAATCCTCTGTCAGCAAGATCCAGCACATCTTTGGAAAAATCAAGGTTATTATGTGTAAATGTGCCTCTGACATAATAATTGGTCTGGTTACGTGACTCAGCAGCTTTCTCAAACTTAGGCATTATCAAATCATAGCTTCCGGCGCCATTGCGGAACGGTCTCATCTTATCATGGACTTCCTTACGTCCATCCACGCTGAGCACAAGATTACCGCACTCTTTATTCACAAAATCAAGTATCTCATCATTGAGAAGTACTCCATTGGTAGTCATTGTGAAACGGAACTTCTTGTCATGTGTCTTCTCAAGTTCCCTTCCGTAAGCCACTATTTCCTTTACCACCTCAAAATTCATAAGAGGTTCTCCGCCAAAGAAGTCAACTTCAAGATTCCTTCTGTGTCCCGAATTGGCCACCAGAAAATCAAGTGCCTTCTTACCCACCTCGGCACTCATAAGGGCTCGTCTTCCGTGATATTCGCCTTCCTCGGCAAAACAGTATTTGCATGCAAGATTACAGTCATGCGCTATGTGAAGGCACATCGCCTTGACTACATTTTCCTGTGCTTTGCGCTCCGCAAACTGTTCTATACACGGTTCATAAATATCCTCCGTGAATAATACCTCGCCATCTTTAAGGGTCTGTATTTCATCACAGGCTTCGTTAATTTCATCAATATCATATCTGTCAGAGAGCTTGTCCGCTATCTCTTTTCTTGAATTTTCCTGAAAAAGCGGAATAATGTCATATACTATATCGTCAACAACATGTACTGACCCGCTGTTTACGTCCAGCACGATATTGTATCCGTTGCTTTTATACTGGTGTATCAAAATGTCCTCCTTGCAAAACTGCGTTTCGGTATTTCACACTAAGAAGAGAGTGCCGGTGTCTTCGTCCTCACACTCTCTTACAGTCCTGCTTATTCAATATAAAACTATTTGTTCTCGCAGCTCTGGTTACCAACTGTGCAAGATGTCTTACAAGCTGACTGGCATGATGTCTGGCACTCGCCACATCCGCCCTTCTTAGCTGATTCCTTAAGATTTCTTGTGTTAAGAGTCTTAATATGTTTCATTATGTATCCTCCTTATGAAGCCCTGAACTATGTACAGAGCCTGCTTCTAAGTTATGCTTAAATGATTATATCATATCGTTTGAAATAATAAAAGTATTTTTTATCTTTTTTTAGATATGCTTTCTGCCACATTAATCCCTGGCAAACTGCTTTATGGCAAATCCATTGGAATAATCGGCATCGAAATTCCCCGACAGTTCGACTCCGGATGTATTGACCGTACTGAATTTATAACACATACAATCTCCCTGCCATCCGGTAAATTTCAGGTCAACAGGTATCTCATCATATAATTCATATCCGGTCTGTGTCATATAATATCGAAGGCTTAATGAACTCATCGAAGATGCCTGTATTATCTTGCCGCTCACACAGTCAAGGACATCCGTGACTTCATTTCCCGACCCGGTTGTGTATCTTATAGCACACTTTGAACTGTCATCAGCCCATACCGTTTCAAGCTTATCGGTTGTCCATTCATAATACCTCAGTTTATTCCCATCCGTTCTCTGGGACACCCTGTACCTGGATGAATCTCCGGAAACAGTGTGTTTGATATAGAGAGTTATATTTCCATCCGGAGATACCGTACGTTCCTGAAGAAAATACAAATCATCTTTCAGCACATAATACGCCACCCCGAGTACCGCTGCAACTGTTATAAGCATGATTATTATAAGCGGTGTGTATTTCTTTGTTCTGTTCCTGCGGCTCATAATGCCTCCTGTGTAAGAATAATCCTGTATATCAAAAATACCGTAAACACTGTTTACGGTATTAAAGTGCAGTCGGCGGGACTTGAACCCGCACCCAAGCAATATGGACTAGATCCTTAGTCTAGCGCGTATGCCAATTCCGCCACGACTGCTTATGTAACTACGCTGTTTACCAGCGACGATAGCTATCATACCATATCCGTTTTATAATTGCAACCCCTAAAATAATTTTTTTCAATTTTTTTATTCTTGACACATAACGCCGGGAATGATATTATTATAAAGCTTGCAGTCGTGGCGGAATTGGCATACGCGCATGATTCAGGTTCATGTCCGCTTACGTGGGTGTGGGTTCAAGTCCCATCGACTGCACTTCTTTTTATTATTTTATTGCCTCGGTTTATCCGGGGTATTTTTATTTTCGTAAAATTTTCTGCATCAATTGATAAATCCGCGGATATATGATAGAATAACATAAAATTTTATTATTAATCGGAGGTATCCTATGTTTTGTATTTATTGTGGTAAAGAAATACCGGATGGAACAGTGTGTGAATGCCGTAAGAATCCGGTATCTGTGCCTGATACACAGAAGACACCGGCAGCTGATACACAGGCTGCGGATAACGGACAGGCAGCTGCAAGTGAGGCTCCTTACGGAAACTTTACATATAATCCCAATCCTGCACCGGACAATAACTATAACAATGTCTACAATAATAATTTTAATAACTTTAATAATCCTTCCGGCCAGGCGGCATTTAACACAACATATTCGTCGGTGCCGCTAAGTGAACGCCACGTCGCCATCAAAAAGGTTATGGCATCACCTCTCGCTCTGATTGCAGCCATACTGTATTCTGTCGGAACCGCTTGTTCAGTTTTCAACGGATTTAACATAAGTATATTCTCAATACTTACATTGGTGGCTCTCTGGGTTACATACTCGGCGGCAAAGAAAGATGGACCGCTTAAGTCATCAGGTTTTACCATTGCATCCGGTCTTACCATTGCACAGATAGTCCTTATGTCTGTCGCATATGTTAGTATCGCTGCCGTTCTTGTACTTTTTGCATGCATACCGGGTGAGCTTGCAGAAGCATATCCCGAAGCTGCCAAGTACATCGGTCAGGCTTTTGACATTACAATGCCGGCATCCATAGATTTGAACAGTGCAATATTCATCATCCTGCTGGTTGTATGGACATGTATGTTCATATTCATTGTTTTCTATTATGCAACCTTACGTTCAAGCATAGTAAGTGTACGTTCGGAGCTGAATAACGAGGCGCCTAAGCACAGAATAAGCATGTTTCCTCTTATCATACTTATATTAAGTTCCGTAATGTCAATTGCCAATTCTGTATACACGATAATCAACATTGACCATTACGCCGATATGTTTAACAATTTGCTGAATTCGTCGCTTGAATCCGCAGGCATCAATTACAAAATAAATATCAGTTTTGGAATAATCGGACCAATTGGCTCATTATGTGTTGCCGTTTCCATGATTTTCATTGCTGTGTTGTTTATCAGAATAAGAGACAACCGCGAGAACGCGTGATAATATGCACAATGCAAAGCCGGCCGCAGCCATATCAGGTGCAGCCGGCTTTATTTATTTGATTACCGTGATATTATTGCATTTTTCATATCCGGGAACCATTCTGTCGCATATAAAATTCGTACCCTCGAACGGTGCAAAGCTAACCGAACTTATCTTATTAAATTTAGAATAGTCACACAGAACATAACTTTCCTTGCAATGACTCATCGCCATTTTCTTAATAAGTGCTTCATTCGCATCAGGTGTTGTACATCCGTTCTCTCTTGTAACTGCGTTAGTTCCGAAAAATCCTTTGGTAAAATTATAATTCTTCAGAGTTTCCATAGCATAACTTCCGATTATTGCCTCAGTTGATGCTTTAAGTTCACCGCCGACAAGATAGACTTTAAATCCTCCGGCCGCAAGCTGCCTTGCATGTGTAATGCCATTGGTTACAAATGTAACCGCCTGCTCCTCAATATAGTCTATCATATAAGCAGTTGTTGTTCCGGCATCAAGATACACAAAATCATTCTTCTCGATAAGAAGAGCAGCATATCTGGCTATTTTTTTCTTCTCATCAATGTTAAGATCATTCTTCTGTTCAAATGTATATTCATATGCCGTAACCTGCTGTTGTTCTTTAAACGCAGCACCGCCAAAAACCTTGGACAGTTTCCCTTCCTTATCAAGATAACTGATATCTCTTCTTGCCGTAGACTCGGAAATTCCAAGTTTTTCGCTGATTTCCTGAGTAGTTACGCTGCCTTTTTCCTTCAGGAGTTTGAGAATCATCTCCTGTCTCTGTAATGTTAACATTTCTTATCCGCCTTATATTCCTTAACATTGGTTTCGAGTACTATTTTGCGAATCGGCAGAACGCTTGCAGGTGATACCGAAAGTTCATCCACACCCATGGCCAGAAATTCTTTGGTGAGTGTTCTGTCAGCTCCAAGTTCTCCGCAGATTCCTGCCCAGATTCCGGCTTTATGCGCATTCTCCACAACCATGGATATCATCTTAAGTACCGCCGGATGATGCGCATCATAGAACATGTCAAGTTCAGTATTCTGCCTGTCAATCGCAAGCGTATACTGTGTAAGGTCATTGGTACCTATGCTGAAGAAATCAACTTTCGATGCAAGTACATCACTCATCATAACCGCCGCAGGCGTTTCAATCATAATTCCCTGCTCAGGATTGCCGTAACTGATTCCCTGTTCGTCAAGTTCCTTCTTGACTTCATCCACTATTTCATAGATACGGTCGATTTCCCACGCACTTATTATCATAGGATACATTATTGCAATATTTCCGTATGCGCTCGCACGGAATAACGCTCTTAACTGAACCTTGAAAATTTCCGGTCTCGTAAGGCATATCCTGATAGCACGGCATCCCATTGCCGGGTTGTCTTCGTGTTTAAGATTAAAATAATCACACTGCTTGTCTGCGCCTATATCAAGGGTTCTTATGATAACCGTCTTGCCCGCCATCGTCTCGGCAACCTGCCTATATATCGCAAACTGCTCTTCTTCGGTAGGAAAATCTTTGCTTTCAAGGTATATGAACTCGCTTCTGAAAAGTCCTATACCTCCGGCGTCGTTCTGTATCACCTTCGCCAGGTCCTTTATGTTGCCTATATTAGCATAAAGTTTTATCTTCTGTCCGTCAATGGTTACATTTTCCCTGCCCTTAAGGCTGGCCAGAAGCTTCTTCTGTTCATCATCCCTGGCTTTATTTTCACGCATCATCTCAAGCATAGCTTCGTCCGGATTGATATATACAGTGCCCTTGGTTCCATCGACTATCGCAAGGCATCCGTCAATATCATCATCAAGGTCGACCGGGGTATTGACCAAAGCCGGGATGCCCATTGTTCTTGCCAGAATCGCCGTATGGGAATTTGTCGAACCGTGCACGGTAACAAAAGCAAGTACCTTATCCTTATCTAACTGGACAGTTTCAGACGGGGCAAGGTCATCCGCAATAATTATCACCGGTTCATCGCCGGTTAAGTCCGAAGATGAACTGCCGCTCAAAACATTGATTACACGTTCAGATATATCTTTTACATCAGCAGCACGTTCTTTCATATAATCGTCATCCATAGATGCAAACATCCTTGAGAAATTATCTCCGGTTGTTGCAACGGCATACTCTGCATTCACTCCCTGTGACGTTATGATGTTCCTGACCGAATCATTATAATCATCATCTTCAAGCATCATCTGATGAACCTCAAATATTGCCGCATTGGCTTCGCCGACTTCTTTAAGTGCTTTATCATGTAATTCCGCAAGTTCACCAATGCTTTTCTTTCTGGCATCTTCATACCTGGCCAGTTCCGCACCGGTATCACTGACTCTCACGCGCTTTACCTGACGTTCATCCTTGGAAAACAATCTGATTCTGCCGATTGCTATGCCACTATATACACTTTTACCTTCATATACCTTCATAAGCATTCTCCCTATGTCCGGAATTTAAAGATTAGCCTGCATAAACGCGTTTATGGTCTCACACGCTTTATCTTCATCTTCACCGTCAAAAGTAATTGTAACTTCTTCGCCCTTCTTAACGCCAAGGCCCATGATTCCGAAAATCGCTTTGCAATTCATTGCCTTTCCGTCTTTCGCGATTTTAATATCACACGCAAATTCCTTTGCTGCCTTCACCAAAAGTCCTGCCGGGCGTGCATGGATTCCTTCCGGATCTGTAATTACATACTTGATTTCTTTCATGAGTTTTTCCTCCTAATTTGTCTTATTTTTCTTTAATATTCCTAAAAGTATCGTAGATACTGCAGTTCCTATCACAAGTGCAAGCAGATACATCAATGGATTGCCCATAACCGGTACTACGAAAATTCCGCCGTGCGGTGCCATAAGAGTACAGTTAAATGCCATTGAAAGTGCTCCTGCCACTCCCGCGCCTATTGCACAAGCCGGGATTACTCTCAGCGGATCTGCCGCTGCATAAGGGATAGCTCCTTCAGTTATGAACGCAAGTCCCATAATAATATTGACCGGACCGGATTGTCTCTCCTGCTTGGTGAATTTCTTTTTGAAGAAAAGTGTGGCAAGGGCTATTGCACACGGCGGAACCATTCCGCCTATCATGACTGATGCCATTATATCATAAATTTCATTGATATAACACCCCGCTTTTTGCCCGTATTTGCTGAAAAGTTCAGTTTTGAATATCTCCGCAAATCTCACAAAATCCCGCTATTTAGTAACAAATTAGTAACACCCGGTTACACAAGAATCAGATCATCTTTGTGAACCGCTGCAACAACTGTACCTTTGTATGAAATGACAGCACGGTCACCACTTAACTGTGTTACCTGATGATTTCTTTCATACACGAATGATGCAAGTGAACCACCTGAATAAGTCTTTGCACCTTTCTTTAACCTTACGACACTACCAATGGTGACTTCCCTTGTAGGTGTTGAAGTAGTTGACACCGCCTGACCCCCATGCGTAGTAATGAAAGTATCAAACCCGGCTGCTTTCAGCTTGTTTGCCATTGCATCAGCATTTTCTTTCTTGCTATATGCCCCGACCTGAATTTTATACATTCCATCAACATGAATCATGTATGTGTCAAATCCGGCTGCCTTTACTTTTTCAAGCATACGATCAGCGTTTTCTTTAACAGAAAATGCACCGGTCTGAACACGGTATAAAACATCATTGTTAGATGACTGACTACCACCAAGGTTTGTAGTTACTCTTGCAGCAAGATCACCCAAACGATTATATAACCAATCACCCGGACAAGACTTGTTTGCAAACCATCTATGAACAGTGATGACCATTTCATCAGATGCCGGATTGTAAGCAAGTGTTTTATCCTTATCAGCAAACCAAAGAAGTTTTTTCTTTCCGTTACGCTTGCAGATGTCTGTGCAAAGGTTCACCAGTGATTCATATACTGCATCCGTCATTGCATACGGTTCAGTTTTATCAGATGCACATTCGATAGTAACCGCCCGCTGATCGTTTGCATTGGATGAAGAACACCAAGAACGGTTACCTTCATCAACACAAAGGGAAATTCTACCATCTGAACCGATACCATAATTACAGCTTGCCCCCCTTCCTTCCGGGAAACAAGCACAAATTGTTTCACACGATAACTGACCGACTACACAATGCGGTGTGATACGGTCAATACTGTGTGTACGCTTTCCTGAATGGTTCGGTGATAACTTTGTATAACACACTAAACTTGAATTACTCATTTTTTACCTCACTTTCTGTCTTTTTCTGTAAAATATCAATAGCCTTGGTGATGACTGCCGGGAGTGGTAACCCCATAAGACCCGCATTTTCCACAAGGGAAATTGTTTCATTGGCAATGAACGCAATGATTACTGCATCCCTGATGTAATTTGTGCCAATGACAAGATCAAGGCGGTACGCAACCAGTACAAAAATCAGGGTCATGCACTTTCTGCAAAGACCTTTCCACCCCGCCTTACTTTCAAGTGAACCTGTGTCTGTCTTGGGACTGTTCTTGAACACCCCCGCAACAATCAGTCCTGAAATATAATCAAGACCCATGAAGATCAGAAGGGTTGCAAGTCCCGCATCCCAACCACCAAAAAAAGATGCGATTGCTGAACCAATCACACCTAATACACTGCAAATAGTCTGTTTCATTTTCTCTGTCCTTTCTGAACATAAAAACAACCGCTTGTGACCTCATATAAGGGTCATATAGCGGTTGTTTTTGTTCCTGTGATAATTTCCTTGTCTGTTGATTACTCTGCTAATTCAGGGCAATCAAGGTCAATCAGAACTTCCTTCACTTTGTCCTTGATTTTCTCAGGTACATCAGCAAAGGTTTTCTTGCCCTTAATGATAAGGGTTGCATAGATCACTGCCATAGATTCCACATCCTTTCTGAATAAAATTTTTATGATGAACTGAAACAACATCAGTTACCACCTTCTGCCAGTTCCGGGTGTCCTTCATCAATAAGCACCTGTTTGACTTCATCCCTGATCTTGTCAGGAACATCATTGATTGACTTCTTACCCTTGATGATAAGTGCTGCATAAATGTTTGCCATATTCTCACCCCTTCCTTATGCCATCATTTCATAGATTTCACACATGGCTTCCTGTGCCTGTGTCATCTGATCTTCCAAGGATGCGTTTCTGTCATCAATCATTTTGATGTATTCATCCTTGGTGTACTGGGTCAGGTCATATTCATAACCAGTGAACCCCGGCTGTTCATCTGTCCCGGCTTCTGTGACCGGGGTGATGTTCTCTGCAATCCAAACTGAATAGTCATCAATGACCTTCTGTTCAGGCTGCTTTGTACTGCGTACTTTTCCGTACTCTTTCATGCTTTTTACCACCTTTCTTGATATGATCTTTATAGTACCTATCAGCATAAGGCTGAATTGGTTCAATATATTTTTCAGACAATCGGCTGCTATCACAATATTTCAACCAACCCTTATAGGAATTGATTGCACACCATTCTGAATAGTTCATTTCCTGACCGCTTTCAATCTTCTTCCTGATTGCGGTCATTTTCCGTTCAAATTCCTGACAGGTGGATTTTCTAAGAAGGGTATCTTTCAAGAAAATCCTGTACCCTACAAAATCAATACCCCGGATGAACGAAGGGAATATCTGATAGTTGCCTTTTATTCTTAATTTCAAATTCTGTATGAAATATTCATTGATTTCTGCAAGTAACTGATGCAGTTCTTCTTTGGTTCTTGCAAAAATACAAATATCATCCATATAACGGTAATAGTGCTTTACCCGCTTAACTTCTTTTATCCAGTGGTCAAAACCTGATAGGAAGAAATTGCCGTCATACTGTGAAAAGTAATTCCCTATTGGAATACCAACACCTTCAATGAAGTCCTTGCCGTTTACCTTCACTATCTTGATTTCATTACCACAAGACCGATAAAATTCAATGTTTTCATCCGTTGCCGGACAAGTGCTGATTGAATCAATTACTTCATCAATCAGTTCAAGCAGTTCAGGGTCTTTGTACTTCCGTCTGAACTTCTGTTTTAGTGTTTCGTGGTCAATGGAAGGGTAAAATTTCTTGCAGTCTATTTTCAAGCAATAGGTCATTTCTTCCGGCACGGTATCAACCGCCAACCGTAACTTCTTGTATGCTGCATGAATACCCTTGTTTGGTATTGCTGAATATGTGTCATCAGTGAAATACGCTAATAACTGCGGTTCAATCACCTGTAAAACCGCCCATTGTGCAATTCTGTCAGGGAAGAATGGAAGTTTGTATATTTCCCGTTCCTTCTTGCCGTCCTTTTTCGTAAAAGTGGCATATTCCGAAGTTTTGTATAAATGGTTTTGAAGCATCCATTGCAGACCCGCCAAATAGTAGTATGGTCTTTTCTCAATCTGCTGAACTTCCTTGTACCATCCTTTGCCTTTCTTTGCGTGTTGAAACGCAAGATACAGGTTATCCATTGAACAGATTTTTTCATAAAGATTGCCATACCGTTTCACGCTTGTCTGTTCCCTTCTGTATGCACTGAACCGAACTTTCAACCCGTCAGGTGACGGTCTACTAATACAGCCCATGTATTTTGATGTTTTGCCAAGTGGCACGGTAATCAGTTTTCAGTACATTGATTTATAAGAACACCCCGCCATTTCTGACGGGGTGTTTTAAGTGATATTTGTGCATTTACTAACTGACTGCTGATATTCCGATTACGATTAGAAGAAGCATTATTCAGATTCCAATAGAAAGCACTGGTATTCAAGCCATTATTCCAATTAGCACCTAATTTAGTGACATTGGTTTTTTGTCTTTTTATTATCTTTCTGCTTGAAAATCGTCATCCTTAGCATCCTGATTACCTAAAATTGTATGAATTACTGGTTGCCTGTTATGCTGCCACCTTTTTTCGATACACCAACCGACCGCCGATACTCCGATGACGATAAGAAGAAGCACTATTCAGATGCCAACAGAAAGCACCGGCATACAAGCCATAATCCCAACCAGCACCCAATGCAGCGACACGCCAACCAGTACCGTTCTGATTCCAACAGTGATCACCAACAGGAAGTGCAGTGTTTCCGTTGAACTCACCCGGTAAGAACAACCAATCAAAATCTTCTGAATAGCAGAAAGCGGAAATATAACCGTTTCCATACTTTGCGGTCATTCCTGTATCTTCATAAGGTGCTGCCTTAATGTCATCAGCAAAACCATGATCTGCAACATAGGTTTCACACTCACCTGTGGTTGCGTTCGCATAGTGATTGATTCCATCAATCCACCACCAAATGTTGCCCCAAAAGTTTTCCTCACCACGGTATGACACAATCTGAATACCGTTAGCATTGACAACTGAACCTGATGCATTACCAAGGGTGATTGTTGCACCTGTATTTTCTGTCATGGATGTTTTACCGTCATCAGTCTTTGAAACTGCACCGTTACCAATAACAGACTGCATGTTGAAGGTTGCATATTCAATCAGCATAAGCATCTGTGAAGCGGATGCCGTCTGAACAACACCCTGTTCCCAACCAGTACCACGTTTTTCAGCAAGTTTTCTGATATTGGCACGGGTTGCGTTCTGTGTAAGTCCTGACAGCGGTTTTGCATTGGCAATACTGCATAACATATCAGCAGCAAAGTCAGCAACCTGTGAATCATCAAGAATGTATGCTGATGCTGATGCATCCCAAAGTGAACCTTCAAAGGCTGCAAGATATGCAACATCATTTTCCTGACCATTTACAATGAACGCCGGATGAAGTTTGAATCCCGCCTTTGGTGTGTCTGATACATAGTATCTGATTTTTCTTGTGATTGCCCCCTTGGTTCTCTTTTCAGTTTTAAGCGGTACAACCTTGTAATAAAACTTTGGCTGTTCAACCATGACCTGAACGATTGTCCCGGCACTGAATTTCAGGTTTTCATCAGGTGATTCAGTACCTACCGGGTTACGGTCAACCGCCTGTGTCAGTTTTCCAGTAGTGGAAAATCCGGCTTCACCATAGTATGCAGCAACACGCCCGTCATTGGTAAGGTTACAACGCTTTCTGCCACCAAAGGCATTGATTCCATCAAACCCTGAACCCGCTGAACGGTTTACTGCTCCGGCAAGTCTTGTGAACTTCTTGTTTTCAAAGTCCACTTCAACACCGTAAATGTCACCGTCCGTATAACCAACAAAGGCTTTCAGATCAGCAATTTCTTTTTCAAGTGCCTGAATGTCACCAACCGTTGCATACGCACCCGGACTGACCGCAAGTGATACGCTGTCAGCGTTTCCTACTGTGGTATATAACTGTAAGTATGCAGCCGATACCGTAACACCGTTATATGGTGGCATATAACAGTTATTTGACTTTTCAATGCAGACTGCATACAGAATTTCACCCTTGTCAGGATCAACGGCATATAAGCCAAGTGTACGCATATAGTAGCCTTCTTTCAGGTCTACATTGGAATATGCTGCATCAATTTTGATTGCAACCTCATTTGTGCGGGTAACCTTGGAAACAAGGGTTGTCTGCTTGATGTTGCTAAGTGCGGTCAATGCCTGTAACTGACTTTCAGTGTACTGGGTACTGGAAGAACATACTTTTGTAAAATCAATGTTTCCTGACCCGGCAATCATCTTTGCCATAAGTGCCTGACCATTGTTTGTGATGTAAAGTTTTGAATACTCTGCCATCTTATCATTCCTTTCTATGTTGTTTTTATCTCAATGAAGTCTACCTGAACAACGCCGGATGCTGCCTTTGCATCCATATCTGCCCGGATTGTTTCATTAAAATCTGTTGAAATGGTTACCATTGCGGTATCTGTTGCCTTACCACCAAAGTTCACTGTACCCTGAACACTCACTGTTTCCTGACTGTCATTTGTGATGTTCAGTATTTCAGTCTGAACGATTCCACCACCAAAGACTGATGAACCGTTCACATCAAACACTTCCCGGAAATCGTTTGTGATGATAAATTCATTGATGAAGCAGATGCCACCACCAAAAAGAACAGCACCTTTGATGTTGCAAGGGATGCTGTTCTTAGATACAACCACAAGATTTTCAGGAATCATTGTGTTTATGATGTTTTCCAGTTCTTCCACCTGACCATATAATTCAAGGTCAGTGTCAATATACAGTGTGTACCCTGTCTTGAAATCACCAGTCACTTCAAAATCACTGTCACCACAAAGGACAAGCAACTTTTGAAGCAACACTTTCCAAGTGTACGGGATTGTGTTGAACCACTTGCTTTGAACCCTTGAACGCCTTGATTCAAGGGTATCATCAGCAGTTGGGTATATTTTCAGCATCTTTTCAAATCGGCTGATTCCATATTCATCAGCGGTTGAAATGAAGCGGTTACGCAAACACCTGTCAGTTGCCGACCACATCAGACTAAATTCAGGGTTTTCCGCTTCAAGTGCTGCAACGGGTTCTTTGTAACTCTGCATGAATGGCGGTAAGTATGAAACAAGGTCAACTTCTCTTATCATGCAGAAACACCCCCTAACTTTGGTATGCAAAATTCTGTCAAGGTCATATTGCTTGCCGTGCCGTTCAGCTTTGTCCCAGTCACATCCACCACGCCATCAACGCCAAGGATGCGGTTTTCAATCTGCGATACCCTGACAATGGTTTGTGATGTTTCTGACCAGTTCTTTCTTAATTCCAAGAAATACGCATCAACTGCTTCTGCAATGGCTGCCTTGGTATTTGACCAGTTGTGACCTTCTTCAAAGGTTACCGTGGTCTTGACCTCAATACTGACAGGTGATGCACTTGCTACACTGACCACATGACCGATTGGTGCAAGTCCGTAACCTTCCCCGGCAGTTTCTTCCGGGTCAAGTGTCTGCTGAACATATTGAACAAGTGTTGAACTTGCTTCACCATAATCATCAGAATCAGTGATGACTACATGAACAGTACCACCAACCGTCAGTTTCTTGTCCTTGGCTGCATTATATACGGCATCAAGCCACGGTTTGACTGCTGCCGGAACTGTTGAAATGATTGATTCATACCAGTTCTTGACCACTGTACTGACGATCATGTCAGCGGGTCTAATGTCACCATTCCAAACACGCTTGACCTTACATGACCCAACACCTTCAATACTTTTGACCTTTGCCATATAATCAGCGTGGTTGCCACCAAAGGACTGTTCATTGAAGCTGTCAAAATAACGCTGTCTGAAAACTTCTGTATCTTCTTCATCTTCACCGGGAATAAGTACGCTTGTCAGGCTTGCCGTCTGCAACCCGTCAATATATTCCATTGGTATCATATCCCCAAGGTACTGATTGCCAACAACACCTTCTGTTTCACACTGAACCTTGTATGTTCCCGGTGTGATCTGTTCAGTCACAACATAGTTGATTTCACCAATGTTGAAACGCTTTCCAGTAACATCAATGTTTGTTGGTGTGAACTCACCCTGTAAGATTGCCTTGGTTGCAGGTTCAGGTGAAAGTCCCCTGTCCTTTGCAAGTAAAATCAGAAATTCCCTTGCAGCAGTATCACCGTATGAATTTTTTATCAGATATTCCAACTCAATGTATAAAATCTGAAATTCAATGGCGGTTGAACTATGCAGATCATAAACAGGGGATGACGGTCTTTTGTCAATTTTGTCAGATACCCGGTTCATCATCCTTTCAAGGATAATGTCATAAGTCTGATCTTCATACATTCTAAATCTTCACCCCCTTCTCTGCTTTAATATCACCGTAAATTGTTTTTACAGTAAAATAGGCATGAACCACACCCTTGACCGTCAGGTCAAATTCAAAGTCGGTCACGCCTGTGATTCTTTCATCAACGGCTAACGCTTCACTGATTCTGCGTTCTAATTCAGGGCAAACCCAAGTGACAGGTTCACCGTACAGGTCAAGTGTTTCAATGCCGTAATACCACGGATATATGATGTACTGATACCGTTCTGTTTGCAGTGTTCTGAAAATCATCTGCTTCATGGCATCCTGTTCATCCACAAGACCCCTGACTGAATCACCGTCTAAATCCATTTTATAAGTTAGGCTTGGCTGTGTTTCAATTTCAAAATCTTGGTCAAGAAAACCAACTGTTGAAGGAATCATTTGCCTATCCTATCCACAACAATGAAGCGTTGACCTTCTTGCTGTCTTATCAGGATAACTTCATCACCAACCGCCAAGCCATTGTGTATGGTGACTTCAATCGTTCCGACAGCGTGAACGTGTGACGGGGAAACGGGTGCTGTCCCTGAATTTACATCCCCGGTATAGTAATAATTCTTGATATTCCCCGCTGTTATCTTAGTTTTGAAATCTGTCACATTCCTTGAAAGAATCAACTGTTTTTCACCAAGTATCATCTTCTGTTCAACATTGATTTTCAAAGGTGAAGCACTCACGACCTCACCAAAATATACATTTACGGGTTTCCCCGCTTCAACCGCTTCAACGGCTGCCCTTTTCAGGGTATCAACAAGTTCGTTTGCATCAGGCAACAAATTCACCCCCTCTAAGTGTCAAATCCATCCAATGTTCACCTTCCTTGTAGGTATGCTTGCATTTTTCAACAAGCATCCAGTTTTTCAGTTTTACATCACCAAGGTCAAGGTTGATGACAACCATTGAACCCGCCCGCACTCTGTTGTCACCTAAAGCATTAGTGATTTTTAGGTTACGGGTCTTTTTGTTATACAGTTTCAAAAGGGCATCTGCTTTCGCCTGACCATTTTCACCTTTCTGCAAGGTGTCAAAATACTGTAAGATACCCCACTTGTTAATGTTGGAAGAATCCTGTGTGATGTAAACATCACGCTTTCCTGTGTCCTTGTTATCATAGGTCAGTTTGATTTTGTTATATGTGTTTTCATCAATAGATGAAGTATAGTCAAAGTTTTGCCCGGTTTCTTCATCAATCATCAGGTACGCCCCCGGAACACCCACATACATAGATGACAGGCTTTTCAGGGTAAGTTTCCCAAAGTCATCATATAACACATACATTTCCCCGGTATTGGTCAGTGTCAGGTCAAGGGCATTTGCTATCATTTCAAACAGTGAAGTATTTTCTTCAACCCTTGATTCAATGACATACCCGGTATCATCCAGTGTGCCAAGGTTCAGGGCATAATCATCTGCAATCATTTTCACAAATTGGTTTGCCGTCTTTCCTTCATAGACCTTGGTATCTTTATTTTTTAAGTACCTCAACTGATCGTAGGCGGTGACAGTAATGATTTTGTCCTTGGTTCTCTGCTGCTTGAACACAAAACCAAAGAATACATTGTCACCGTCCACCTTCATCCTGACTGGACTACCTTCTGAAAAATCAAGAATGTTGTCATACAGGACTTTGAAAACCAGTTTGCCGGGGGTGTTTTTTCTTTCTGTTGACCATTCAATACCTTCCTGAACAACAGGCTGATATACTTTTGTTCCTGATTCATTCCCAACCAGTAGTTCAACATACATTGAACAACACCCCTTTCTTATGCTGCCGGAATGGTCAAAACCTGTCCCGGATAAATTAAGTTAGGGTTGCCACCAATGACACCCCTGTTTGCGTTGTAGATCACGGTGTATTTTGCACCGCTGCCATAAAACCGTTTGGCTATTTTCCATAGGCAATCTCCACGCACAACCGTATAGGTCTGTGCTGCTGCCGGGGCGGGTGAATTGTTGGTTTCCCGCTTAGGCTCTGCACTTGCCTTTGGCTTGGATGCAGCAATTTTGATGTTGACTGTCTTTGTTCCATAGTCCCGGTACTGTTTCAGATTGAACTTGACTTTGAAGTCAAACCCGTTCTTGGCATCTTCTGAAATTTTGTAATCTTCCAAAGATACCTTCATGTTCGTGTTCAGCAGTTTTTTCCCCACCGGGGTCTTTCTGCATACAATGAACTGGAATGTCTTTTTGCCTGTTTTCAACCCTTCAAAAATATCAAAGAAATATCCCGCTTCTTTGAAACCATTCTTATACACCGCATAAGGATGTTTTACTTGCGGGATTTCTGCTTCAAATTCAATGTCGGTCAACCCGGCTTTTTTCAGGATATTGATTTCACCTTCATTTATCAGGTTGACCGTTTTGTTATTACCATTGATTTTGATACTGATTTTTTCAGGGGTGACAGGAAAAAGGCATTTGTCAAAATACATATCATATCCGCTTCTTGCCATTTATTCATGCACCCCTTCCGTCATATTATCTACCGCTTCATTGACTGAATCTGTCAGTTTGGTCATAAAACCATCAATGTCATCACCGCTGTTCACGGTGTTCTGCATACCTGACATATCAACATTGATTTCAGCGGTTGTGAATCTGTTAATTGCTTCTTGTTCCGCAATGTCACGCAAATACTTCAAATCTTCTTCTGTAACATCCAAAGAATCCTTGATTTTGCCTGTGTTATCGTCAATGTTTCCAATGCTGTCACCCACGCCTGAATTTGCTATTGCATCATTGAACCCTGATGTGTAATCACCCACATTAGGAATATCTGTCTGACCAAATACATCCGACAGACTAAAGTTTGAAACCTTATCAGCAATACCGTCACCCCATGCTGCACCCGCATTGAACGCATCTGATGCCCAACCGTCCTGAAATGCATCAAAGGTTGTAAAACCTTCATTGAACGCATCACTGATTGACTGGTAATCTTCTTTGTTTCCGGCTGCTTCACTTGCTTTGGCTGCATAGTCATCCGCTGCGGATGAAATGCCTGAATAGTCAAATTCAACAAACGGTAACTTATTCAGTGCTGAACAAATACCTTCAATGACTGAAAGTGCCGTGCTTAACAGGTTGTAAAACCATGACTGAACAGAACAGATTGCATTGTGAAATGCCGTCATCATATTGGATGCAAGTGCTGCAATGGCGTTTCCAATACCCAAGGCAATGTTTGCCACGGTTAGACCCAAGTTCTTGAAGAACTGAATCACCACGTTCACACCACCAGTAATCACACCGAACCCTGAATTTGCAATACCTGTCATCTTTGCAATCGCATTACATACGGCAAAAATTATTGCTATAAGTGCTATAATCAGCACAATAATCCATGTGATCGGACACGCTGCAAGTGCTGCGTTCAATCCATACTGCTGTACTGTCCAAAGAAATGTTTGTCCTGCTGCAAGTGCATCTGCTGCTGCCTTTGTCGCATCAATGGCTGCTGAAATTGCAGTAATTGCGTTGACAATTCCCATGATTGCCAAATATGCCCCTAATGCAGCAATTACACCATATATAATTGGTGCAATGATTGACCAGTTATCACCGATAAATGCCCCAACAGATGCAGCCACTTCAAACACATTCAGAAGGATATTCGCAAGGGTTGCCATTGCTTCAATAGCACCCTGAATGAAAGTCTGAAATGCTTCACTATTGGCTAAATCGTTCAGTCTTTGAAGAACAGGCTGAAATGCAATCAGTGCGGTGTTTTGCATTGACTGCCATATCTGCCCCCAAGTCATAGGCATTTCATTGAATTTGCTGTTAATGTCATCAGCAGCAGAAAAGATTGCTGCCTTGACTACATCAGCGGAAAGTTCCCCATCCGCTGCCATTTCTCTGATCTTACCGATTGGAACATCAAGATAGTCCGCAATGTTCTGAATCAGGTTAGGTGCTTGTTCAAAGATACTGTTCAATTCATCACCACGAAGGACACCTGAACCAAGTGCCTGTGATAACTGCAATTCTGCGTTTGCTGCTTCTTGGGTGCTTGCCCCGGCAATCGTCATCTGTTTTTGAATCAGATCAGCAAAAGCAACAACTTCTTCCGAACTGCTGAACGCATCCTTTGCGTTGTTACCAAAACGAGCAACAACATCAGCCATCTGACCGAATGAACCCCTTGCATCCTGTGCTGCTGCATATACCATGTTGACAAGTTCAGCGGTTGTCTGAACCCCGTCATTCATCATGTTCAAACGGGATGTTGTCTGAACAAGTTCATCTGAAATGTTCAGTGCTTTCCCAACTGACTGAATACTGATATAGGCTGCAACTGCCCGTTTGATGGTATTGGTCAGTTCATTTGCCTGTTGTGTTCCGGCTGAAATTTCTTGATTGAAACGCCCCTGTTCATCCACATTGTCACGGATGTACCTTTCTGTGTTTCCAACAGTCTGTGACAAACGCAAATAGGCATCATTGGCAGCAGAAACATCCATGTTCTGCATTGCCTGATTCAGTGAATTTTGTTCCTGAATAGCCTGATTCAACTGCATACGCAACTGTTCCAGTTCTGCATTTGCATTGTCTGCCCCAACATTTACCGGGTTGTTCTCAATCTGCTGAATCCGCTGTTGAATTGCAGATAACCGCTGTTGCATGGTGTTCATATCCTGAACTGCTGCATCCGGCAGTATATCCATTCCCTGTGCGGTCTGTGAAATCCTTGCCTGTGTGGTGTTCAGTGTGTTCAACATATCGTTTGCACTCTGAACTTCTTGCTGAAATCGTTCAACACCTGTTCCCGTGAACACATCCACCCCGTCAGTGTTCCATGTGACCGGGATTTCTACGGGTTCAGGGTCAGGTGGTGCGTTTGGCTGAATTTCAGGTCTGATTGGTTCAGGATTTTCAACCAAAGGGTCAGGAAGTACCGGGTCAACAGGTACAGAAATCGGTTCTTGATTTCCACCATCCACAACAGGCGGTGCAATATCAGGTGCGGTCTGTCGGCTTGCTGCCTGATTCATTGCTTCAATGGCAGCAGTTGCCTGATTGATTTCATCCCTTGCCCCTTCAAGGCTGCTTGTATCAATGTCAGCGTTCATTGACTGCTGCATATCATACATTGCAGACACGGCAAGATTCACTGAACTGATGATGTTGTTCAACACTCCGCTGAATTGGTCATTAAGTTCAATACCTGTCTGAATAGATGACACCTGTTTCACCGTCCTTTCTTAGTGTTTTTTCTTTGCCCTTGCTTCTGCCTTTTTCTTTTCCTTCTTGTCATGCTCTGCTTTCAACTTGATTGAAGCAATTACAAAGGCTTTTTCCTGTTCATCCATAGCCAAGAACACTGATGGAAGAATGTGAAGTTTTAGAAGGGCATAGTAAGCATAATTTGCTTCACCATCCCCTTCTTCAATTAGTTTTTTGCTTCATCAACCTTTTCATCAAGTGACTTGGTAAATCCCTGAAACTTCTGCATCCATAACTGGAAGTCCTGCATTTCCCCGGCATCATCCACCATTGCATAGACTAAATCTTCCGGGGTCATCACACCGTAACTGTCCTGTAACTCTTTATCGTAAAGGTCAGGAAACACCGTTGACTTCACGATCATTGCCATAAGGTACTTTGAAGTAATCAGTTTCGGTCTGAATAAGTTCGGTTTGCCTGTCACCTGAACTTCAATGGTGTTTGCATCACGAAGTTCTTCATTTTCCTTGGAAGTAATCTGTTTGAACTCCCATTCCAGCGGTTTACCGTTTTCATCCTGAACTCCCATCTGACAGGTGTTCCGTCTGAACCAAGAAGTGAAGCAGTAGGTGCAAACTTTTCATTTTCCTTTACCTTTTTATTCGCTTTCATAAATGCACTAAATTTTGACATTTTGTTGTTCTCCCTTCTGTTTATCAAAGAATAGAAAAAACCCCTTATATGACCTTATATAAAAGCCACACAAGGGGTTCTGTTACTTAGTTAGTAAGAAAACCCGTGAGGTTTGCAAAAGATTCAGGCATTGAGAAGTCCTCAAATGTTCCTTCAATCTCTTCATCAAGGTATTCCCCGTCAGCATCAAATTTTGCTAACACACCGCCGTCAGTGTTGCAGTCATAGAAAATGATCGTCTGTCTGCCCGCATCACTGGTTGGGTCATCATTGGTGATCTGCATTTCAAAATACACATCCTCACCAGTGTTCTTATAGTCAAGTAACGCCTGACGAAGAACTGACTGGTTATAGTGTGCAGTGCCGGAAAAAGTACCTTCCATACCACATGACTTATGACCCGCCATGATTGCACCAAGGCGGGGAACAGTGGTCTTGGTTTTCTCAACCTTTGCTTCCATATCAATCATCTGCATGAAGTTGTATCTTCTACTTCCGATTGTGATAAAACATTCAGCAAGTTTTGCTGCAATAGTGTCCCTTGCTTTCATTGTTACATTCGGCATTTTATTTCACCCCTTTCTTACGCAACCGTAACCGTTTCATAGAGTTTACCCATAGCGTTCACAACGGTGATTGCTGATGTAATCACAACCGCCTTTTTGGAATCGCCCTGTGCAACCGTAACATCAGAATCAGTGAACCCTTCAATAGCACCAAGTTCCTGTAACTGTGTACGGATTTTTACCAAGTCAGACCAAAGGGAAGTTCTGCCTGATGCATTGTTTGGAACAACACCAAGATACTTAGTGTTGAAAAGAACTGCATCATCATTTCCCAACTGGTCAATAACTCTGATTGTCTGATTGTCCTTGAATACATCCCCGCAAGTGTCCGAAGTGGTCACCATAGAGTTAATATCTTCAAGCACACGGACAACGCCGTTGACCTTATGAAAAGTGAACTCACCCGCCTTGATTGCTGCTTTTAACTCATTCTGTGTGTAATTGGTATCAACTGTGAAACCGCCGTCATATTTCTTGTTCTGACAAGACTTATTGACCGCACAACCGCTTTCTGCACCAGTTACCCAGTACACAAGTGCTGCTTCTGACCATCCTGTATCTGTTACCTTGTTCTTCACACTGATAACGCCCATATAATCAGCAGACAGGTTGTAAACAACCAACTGGAACTTGATACCAAGTTCATCACGCAAACGCTTGTTGAAAGCCACATATAACTTCTTGGTAACATCATCAGTAACCACAACGCCCATAGTGTTGTAGGTGTATGATTCGATTTTATCCAAGTAAGCCTGATGTGCAGTGCCGTCAACCGTGCCATTTGTACCACCAGTTAAAGGTGTTCCGGCAGTAACAGCAAGATCAGCAGCCTTGAATGTCACATAATCGTTTGCCACAAGATCAGCAGCCTTGGCAACTGTCTGTGTGTCAACCTTGACCGTACCGAAGTAGGTTGTAACATCATACTTGCTTGCATCATCTGCATTTTTCTGAATCACGATCTTCAAATCGTTACCACGAACACCACAATACTTTGCAGTTGCGTATGTGTTCGCTGCCTTATCACCACCGCCGTTCAGACGGTATGCGTATAAGGTCTTTGCACCCATGAACAGATCATTAAGACCAAGCATCTTAGGACTGTCAAAGGCATAACCAAAAAGTTTCAGGCTGTTCTTCTGAAAATCTTCATTGGTCACTTCAAAAACTTCCCCTTCAACACCCCAGTCAAGTTCAAGGGGCATTGTTGCGATACCTCTATCAGACAATGCAGCGGATGCGGATGCAGCCGATACAAAGTTGATATAAGCACCGGGCAGTTCTTTGTTCTGTGAGGTAAATGTACCACCACCTAAAGCCATACTATTTCACCTGTCCTTTCATGTATTTTTCAACTAAATTGTCAACAGTTTTCATGGTGTAACTTTTATCTTCATCAAGAAGGGCATCCACCAAGTCCCTTCTGTTTGCAAAACGGGCAGATGCAAGAATCTGTTCCTTGCTGAACATTGGTTCAGTCTGTTCAGACCTTGCAGCAGTTCCCGTTGCTGTCTTTTTTGCTGCCATAATCAACCACCTTCCTTCACATCCGTGCTTGCCGTCATAGTTTCCATTGGTGTCTGTTCTTCCGTCTTGACCGTGAAAAAGTCATAATTGACAAAAAAATTCAGAACACCGTCAACCACCTGATGATTCATTTTTGAACCTCTGATTGGCTTGGTATCACCGTCTGTTGTGATATACTCCAAACAGTCATACATTCTTTCAGCCACATCAGCACATTCCCGCTGCTTCTTTGCAGACTGTGGGAAATACTGGATGCAGAACTGATTGGTACGTTCATACCGTTTGCCAAGGAAAAGGTTGTTGTTTGGGTTCAAGCAAGCAATAAAAAAACAAGGCTCTTTCAAACCTTGCTTGATTTCTTCATTGTGGATTTCATAATCATCCCCAAATTCTTTGTTCAGGGAACAACTGATTGCTTCAACTATTGAATTTATCATTTACCAAGTCCCCCTAAATATTTCTTGATTTTGTTTTCAAGCACCTTTGGGGCAATTCTCTGTAATTCCTGTTCAGATATGGTCATCATAAACTGACCCTTGACCCATCCTGAATGATTGGCTGTCCTGTGTCCGTACTCAACATAAGATGCGTATTCAACCGGGTTCACAATTTCAATGACATAGGTGTCACCAAAATGATTCACCGTCAGGCTGTCTGCATACCCTTGTGCTGATGCACGTTTTTCACCAGTCCAACCACGCCTTAATGTACCGCCCTTTTTTCCTGAACTTGCCGGGTACTGTCCGACAGGTGTTCTTTTGACCACCATGCGAAGCAACCGGGCAGCAAGTTCTTTTGCACACGATTCCACAAAGTCATCAGGATTTTGCAACTTTCCCAACTGCTGCTGAAAGTCTTTCAGACCTTTGCAGTCAAATCTTCCCATTCTACCCATTTACGCATATTCCTTGAACAGTTCAAGTGTGATTTCCTGATGCGTTGGATATGTGGAAGGGACACCGCTGCGAGTGTAGTACGTGGTCACATTGTCCTGTGTTACTGTCAGTTTTGACCCCGCCTTGATGGTTACATCCGGGGAAACAAACAACTTTGTGCTTTGCGTGATCGTTGCTGCTGATTCTGACTGAATTGCTGTTTGCAGTTTTTCAAAAGATAATCTGCACGGTTGGTCTTGTAAGACTACAACCTCTGATTCTTCCATAAGTTTTGACTTCTCATTTTTTACCTTTTGCAGTTCTGTCACCGTCAAAGTACCAAAATAGGTTGCTTCAATGGCTTTCCTTGCAGCCTTTTGTGCTGCCTGAATTTGTTTTACCATCTGATACGCCTAAATGAATTAAATTCAGCCTTTCCATAGGATAAAAGGTAATTGATGAAAGAAGTCAGTCTTTGTTCAGGGGTCATTGAACCTTCACCAGTCGCAAAAACCGTGTTGGTGTCCCCTGTCTGAATCTGCTTGACAGCATATTCTAAATCAAACCCGGTAAGGTCATCAGGTGCAAAGGTTTTCTTGGAAAGAAGAAATTCACCCACCGCCATATCAACGGCAATGTGTTCCAGTCCTTCCGGCACATCATTCCAGTTGATTTCATTCTTGATTGTGCTGCGTACTTTCTCAACACAAAAGGTCAAGGCAAATTCTTCATCTGCCTTGACCTCATAACCAAGTGATTTCAACCGTTCTTTTACTGTATTAGTATCAAACATTGCAACCACCCTTTCCGATCAGAAATTAACCACGGGAAATAATACGGGCAATCGGAACTGCCTTGTGTTCAATGGTCTTGGTATCAGATGCAACCAGTGACCAGTTCTTGCCGTTCCCTAACTCTGTGTTAGTTGGTGAATTGGTTTTCTGATCTGCCTTGAGATAAGAAACACCTGAAACAGAAACAGCGTGACGTTTACGGGAAATAAGTGTGTCCTCACCGCCCCTTGTCTTAGCATCACGCACCATTTCATAAGGCACTTTTGCACCTACATCTTCAAATCCAATAGCACCTTCACCAAGGATATAAGTTGTGTACTCTGTATAAGCATCCTGTGCCTTGATACCTTTTCCTGTGTCCTCTGCAACAGCTTCAACAACCTTAGTAGGTAAAGAATCATCAATGATGACCAGTCTGCCATTCCAAGTACCCATTTCAAGATCACGTTCAATACCCTGTGCATCTGTATACTTTAAGTATGCAAGCAGTTTCAGATTTTCAAGATTAGTAGCAACCGCACTGTGACAGTAAACTAACTTGAACTTCTGCTTGTTGTCACCGCAAGCCTTCTGAATGGCACTGTTCAGGGTGGTTGCATCCATCTTCATAGTGTCATCAGTGTGTTCAGCACCCGCCTGTGCAATATCATAAGTATGTGCTTCAACAAACGCTGCATTGGACTTCTTAATGTCACCCGTTCCAGTGTCTTTCATCCCAAACACACCCTTTAAGATTGCAAGGATAACATCCTGATCCACACTGTTCCAGTAGTCATTGATCTGACTTCTTACGTTTGCCATGAAGTCAGTACCACCTGTTACATCATAACTGAAATCTGCTTCTGTCCAACCGTTCATTCTACCGTAAGTGAAAACACCCTGTTCAAAGGTGTCAGTCTTATCCGGTGTAACATTGTCAACACCGTCATAGTTCTGCGGTGTGCCGGAAAGCAGACCAAAGAACGGTAACACTGCGTAAACAGTACCAGTCTGTGAGTTGTTCACAAATGTGTCACGAAGTCGTGCATCACCAACGATTGCACGGGATTCACGCAACTTGTTCAGTTTCACGTTCGGAATTGCACTCATGTACTTACCGAACGCCTTTTCGTTAAAACTTTTAGCATCAAATTTTGCCATGTTTCAATTACCTTCCTTTCATCAAATTAAATCTGTGCATCCGGGTTTGCTTCCATGTAAGCGGTGAGTTCGTCATAACTCATTTTTGAGAAATCGACCGTTTCACCCTCACCCGGTTTCTTTTCCCCTGATGCTCCCGGCTGAAAACCTTTGAAATTCTGCTGCTGTTTCTGCTGCTTTTGTGCTTCAAACAGGAACTTGGTGTCATCACCACTTCTTAACTTCTCGATCTGTTCATCCAGTCCCTTGACATTTCCGTCCTTGTCAAGTTTGGCTTCTCCAAGTTCAAGTAAGGCTTTGACAGCTTTGATGTTCTTTGCCTTTGCACCAGTAAGTGCCTTTTCAACCGCAAAATCAATTTTCAACTGGTTCAGTTCAGATTCATGGGTTGCCTTGGCAGTGGCATTTTCAGTCTGTAAGTCCTCAATCTTCTTTTTCAGATCAGCGTTGTCCCCGGCAGATGCTTTCAGGGTTTCTAACTGCTTGTCACGGTCACCGACCTGTGTTTTCAGTCCTTCAACCTCTGTCTGCAAGTTCTTGATTTCTGTTGAAGCAGTACCCTTTGCGTTCTCAATGTCATCACCATTGATTTTCATTACTGAATCAGCCTGTTCCTTGGTAAGTCCTAAATCCTCTAACTGTTTTCTTGTCATTTCTATACCATCCTTTCAAATACGTTTTTATACGGGGTTACTCCCACATGATTGATTGGTTTTGTTCGGTTTACGCTTGACAACCCGCAAGAAAAAAGACACCCGTTGCCGGATGCCTTTTCTATGTGCTACTTGACCCAGTAGCCGGGAGATAATCAGGATCACCATGCCTTTCTCATTGTGTATGTTTTCATGTGCCTTTTATCCCCCTTTCTGACCTCATATAACAGCCATATAGCAATTATTACAGGTCTATTGATAACTTGTTAAGGTATGAAAAAAGCACGGTTATTTGACCGTGCTTTCTATACTCTATCTTTGAAGAACTCACACCATTCAGGATTTTCTTCATCAAATATTTTTTTCTGTTCAGGTGTTAGGTTGTGCGGATAATCAGCAAACATATTGAACACTTGCTTTTTGTCAAAACTGAACAGCCATTCACCGACTGAATCAGGTGTATCTTTCCACCAAATCTGATCTGTTTCATTGTTTTTGTACCAGTTACTTGACATCACCCGTCACCCCTTTTTTCTGACTTTCTACTGCGGTATTTATATACCCAAGAATTTGTTCAAATTCAGTATTTTCATTGAATGATTCAACATCCATAAGAACAACAGATTTTTCCCAAACCTTGCCGAATTGCTTATCAACTGTTTTCCTACATCCAAAACGCTTATTCAGTGTTGCAGCCATTGAACCATAACGGTCAAATGGCATCCACCCGTTCTGAAATTTTGATTGAAGTTCCAAGTATTCAACACCGCTGTCAACCCGTCTGACAATGGCTGCGTGTTTACCAGTTGCAAGATAGTATTCTTTATTCAAGACAAGGTTATTCAGGACTTCCATTGTTCCTGAAATCTCTTTCTTGACCATTGTGATTGAACCATTCACACCCGGTAATTCCAGTATTTTCTTAATGTTACTGTTCATAGAAAATACATACTGACTACTGCCACCCCTGAAATCAAGAACATCAAGTCCGTTCCTGTTTCCAATGTATGCAAAAGCCAGTGAAGAACATGAACCCTTGGTCATATCTCCACCCGCAAGCCTTTCAATGATTTCATCAGATGACAACGGCTGTGAAAGTTTCTGAACAGGTCTGTGTTCAACCTTGTCCGCTTCACACGCTTTCTGAATCTGTTGAAATGCTTCACTTGGTTCTTTTTCTTTGATTGTATCATCACTGTTGACTGCTTGCAAGCCTGACTTATCACCATTAACAAATGCCTTTTCCCATTCTTTATAGGTCATATTGCCCGGTACAAAGTAGGTCTTGCCTGTTTCTTCATCCCGTGCAGCACGTTCACCAACAGCATCAAATTCATCATCAAAATATGGTACTGTGGTTGAACGGCAATGAACATGAAACGGCGGTGCAGTCACACCAACCTTCCATTCAGACATAGGGAAATGCTTGCCGTCCATACCCCGGCATATATCCGAAGTGTGGGAATCCAGTGTTGCCACAATCTCAAACTGTTCAACATCCAGTTCAGTGAAGCAGTCCTTTTGTGCTGCGGAACTGAAAAAGGCTTCTTCTGTCATTACCAACCGCCCGGCGTTGGTCTTGGAAGTGTTCATCTTCCGGGCAATTTCATCAATGGCTTTCTGTGGGTCTTTTCCCAAGATGATGTTCTGTGTCAGGGTGTTGTTCAGTTCATTGACCAACTTCTGACGGTTGCCCCATATCCTTTCACTGAAATTCTTGCCGTCAACCGCCCAAGGCTTATTGATGACCTTGCTGATCTGCTTGTCATCCAGTGCGGAAAAGTCCCAACCAACACCCACGCCCTTTTGAATTTCATAGGCTGTGTGATAATAGCCGGACTTGTAAACATTCCGCATTGTATTGTCAATGCTGTCAAGTTGGTTTCCAAACATGACTTCAATGCTCTGTTGGGTCTGCAACTTCAAGGCTTCAAGTCTGCTGATATGGAATCTTGCAGATGCGTTTTCAAGCTGCTTGACCCAAGTACCGTTGATCGCATTTTCCTGACCGTACTGAATGTACTGGTTCACATCCCATTTCAGTTCAGCAAGTTCCTTTGCGTTCAACATCCGTTTTGCTTCTGCAAGGGTTACCCCATTGTTAGATGCAAAACGCTGATACCATGCAGCAATCTGACCTTCAAGTTGCTTTTGTGCCTGTCGGTATTGTTTTTCAATATCCGCATAGCACTGAACCCCCTGTTGGTGTGCAGCCTGTTCAAGCAGTTCAAAACGCTTCTGCCAGTATTCACCGTTATTCATCTACTTCACCGCCCTGACTTCCCTGTAACGGGTCACCTTTATTGTCAGGGTCATCATCTGCACCGTCACCGTTTTGGTTCTGTGTACCAAATGGGTCATACTGTGCAAGCATTTCTTTCTGTGCTTCTTCCTTCTGCTTTTTCAGGCGTTCCATTTCAAGTTGCGGGTCATCTACCCAAGGGTGCATACTGATGATTGTTTCATCAGAAATGATTCCCTGTGACTTCTGACAGTTATCAATAATATCTGATTCATTCATCAGCATATCACGGTTGAATACCACATCAACCCCATCTTCTTCACCTTCAAAATCACCCTGTCCCGTATTGGCAAGGTGGCAGTTGACAAACCAAAGTACATCATCCATTGTTGCCTGTGCTTCTGATTCCGTATCATTGGCATCTGTATCAATGTCAGAGTACATTGACTGAATGTTCATCTGATTAGGATTGCCGGAAAGTCTGTCATCCTTGGCATCATAACCCATTGCGTTCTCAATCAAGGCTTTCTTGAAGATTTCCACAATGGTCTTGTAATTCTCTGCATTGACTGTGATTTCAAGGGTTTCAACCCCGCCCTTGGTGTCACCGTCATATCTGACCTTTACTGCACCATAGGTTGCAAGGTTCTTCCTAAACTCACCTAAATTAGTACCGTCATAGTTCTTCAATACCAAAATGGTGTTCCGGGCATCTTCTTGCATATTATTTTCAAAGTCAGACAGCATCACATTGATGCCATCCTGTAATGACTTGACTTTCTTAATCAGCGGTGTTTCCTGTTCATTGGCTTTCAATGGAATCAGGGGAACACGCTGCCAGTTGAACACTTGAACATTTCCGGCAGCATCCGTCATTGTAACGTGTGGGAAGTCTGCGGTTTCATTGTTCACAATGTCAGGAATCAGTTTCCCGCCATCAAGAATGAACAGGTGAACACCATTCAGATCATACAATTCAACCTTTTCAATGAACTTCCTTTGATTGCCGTCATAGGCAACCGTCACATAATGCCGGATGAAGAAATCAAGTTCAGTATGTTCAGAATCTTTCCAAAATGGCAAAATCTCATAAGCGGGGAAAAGCCTGAAAGCAAATTCACCCCGTTCATTGTAGTATGGATATAGCCAAGCAATACCGCCGTTATATGCAGCTTTGCCAGCACTTTTCAATGTTCGCATGAACTTCTTGTCAAATATCTTTTTCAGCAGTTCAATATATGCAGTGTTTTCACCGCTTAGTGTGAACGGCTTACCAAACAGATAATTGGCTTTCTGATTGACCATCTTTGCATACTGGTTATCAACAATTCTGTTGTTTGGTAGGTTCTCAACAACTTCAAGTTCCCCACCTTCACCGATCATTGTACGCTTGCGGTGAATTACATCATGGTCACCGTCATAGTACAAAAATCCTTTTATCTGCATCATTCTACGGGGTGAACACTTCCATGCTGCAATTTCCTTTTCAAGAAATTCCAAGTTGGTCATGTGTGCCTTTGCCCCTTGCAATATGAAATTGCTAAGTTTTAATGTGATTGCATCCACAAAGGAACTGAACACGGTTCAATTCACCCCTTTCATTGCATAATAAAATCAAAACCCCTGAAAACACTATGTTTCCAAGGGTATGTGTTACTAATTTGTTTCTAATATCTCAAAAAGTAGTTATACAGGTGTCATAGGCGGTCACCGATTGCAACCGCCCCGGAGTAAGCATTTGACAACCTTTTCCTACCGTCCAAAAAGAAACGGCTGCTGACACCGTGTATTCTACCCGGTAATTGCTTAATCAAAACTAAAGGCATCACCTTTTGTCATCTGTTCAATCGCATAACGCATTGCATCCATCAGGTGGTTGAAATCATCAATAGGGCGGTTCAGTTTCTTGCCCGTCTTGGCATCCTTATCCCACTGATAGTTGCTGATCTCTGTGATGAAATTCACGCAACGGGGATGAATGATAATATGATAGTCCTGTATGAAGTCAATGCCGTTGTTGATGCTGTCCTTGCCCTTCCTTGCTTTCCTGATTCCTTTCAGACCCAGTTCACGCAAGCGGTCAATACTCTTTGGTTCTGCTGAATCGGCTGTGATCTTCTCTTTCACATATCCCATCCGCTGAACCTGTTCGGCAATGGCTTCATTACTCATGCCCGGCTGATACATTTCATCAAAGACCCAAATGGTCTTACTTGACTGATCTATCAGACCACAAAACAGTGCTGACGGGTCATTTGTATAACCAAAGTCAAGACCGAATACAGACTTGACCCCGGCAATCTTCTTGACTTCATCAACACTGAACGCCTTTTCTTCCCAATTTTCATAGACAAGACCGTCTACAATACCCCAATCACCAAGACCCGCCACTTTGTAACGCCTTGGGTTTTGCTTCTTCATGGTTTCAAAGACTTTTAAGTCTGCCTTATCCAACCATTCATTGCACTTGTAGTTGGTGGTCATTGCAAGGGTTTCATCATCTGTGTTATCAAAAAACCGCTTCTTTATCCAGTGGTGTTCATTCCACGGGTTCAGTGTAAGGGTTATTTGCTTGAACAGTCCTGAACCGTCAGGAACAGCACCACGGATTGATTCATCAAGCATATTGAAATCATCTTCTGAACTGATTTCATACGCTTCTTCAATCCACATCCAACACAAGCAACCAATATCAACGGTTATTGATGTTACTTTCAGGGGGTCATCCAGTCCCCTGAAATAAATCTTTTGACCTGTCGGTTTGTAAGTCATTTCAAGTGGTGATTCTTTGATTTCCCAAAAGGCATCAACGCCAAGGCGGTGAATCGCCCACTTCAATTCTGTGAAACAGGAATCTTTCAGGGTTCTGAAAGTCTTTCTGACCACAAGGGTATTTGCCTGTGGGTACTTCATCATATTGGTGATGTACCAAAGGGCAGTTGTTTTTGATTTCTTGGATGCACGGCTGCCCTTGCATACCCTATATCTACCTTTCCAACGCCAAAAAGTACCGTAACCCTTACCAACCAGTTCAGGCAGCAGCACTTTCTTCTTGCCGGACTTTGTAGCCTTGTAATCTTCCGGGTACAGGATAAACTTCTGATACCCAAAAACATATTGTGAAGATATTCTGTTCTTGACCATAGACGATCACCGCCTAATCTTCAAGGGCATCTTCACCAGTGATAACAATAGGCTGTGTGATATTCACATCAATCTTGTCATTCCACATACCCAAATGCTTACCAAGTAATTCAAGTGCTTTCAGCTTTGGTGAAATCTTCACTTCCCTTTCAACGCTTGACCCGGTTTCTGATTCAGACTGTTTATATTTCACGGATTCAATACAGGCAAGGTCATCATCAGTTGCATTGTCTTTGATTCTTCCGTGGCTATCAACAAGGTCTGTCATCTTCACAAAAGCAATGCGGGCAAGTTCTAAAACAACCCTGTCCTGATTGATTCCTGTTCTTTTGCTGCGTTCTGCCATTGCAACACTAATTGCCTGTTGAACCTTGACATTTGCCAACATCCTTGAACCTTGCTGATCTGCTGTTTTTGCCGAATAACCCGCACGAATGGCTGCTTGTGTTGCGTTCAGGTCAATCAGGTATTCTTCAACAAAACGCTGCTGTTTTTCAGTTAATTTTGCCGTTTTTGCCATCAAACAACACCCCTTTCATGTATTTTTGCAATAAAAAATCCCTGAAATGTAATGTTTCAGGGTGCAAATATCGGCAGTAAAAAATAAATTGCAGATAATTCATAAGAATTATCTGCAACCCAGTTTTTGCAAGTTTATCATAATTGTCTTGTACCCGTTTGTCAATCGTCAGATTATAACCGATTACATCAAATAATGTAAGTTTTGATAAGTTTTTTCAAACGCTGCAAGTGCCTTGTTATGCAGTTCAACCGTGTAATTATAGCACTTTTTCATTTCCTTTGATGCCTGTTTCACTGTCTTGTACTGAACATACACTTTATACAACACCTGAACATAATTTTTATCACGCAAACCTCTGATTTCTTTGATGATCTGTTCTTTAGCATCTGCAAAACTGTCAATTTCTGCATTGATTTTATCATTGAAAGCAACATAATTTGTTACCTGTTTGCAAAGTGTATCACCTGACGGACTTGTCTGCACTCTATCCTTGGAATAATCTATTGCCCCTGTACTGCAAGCATTGACTTTCATTTCTTCAAGGCGTTCTAAGTCCTGATTGATATAAATATCAAATTCCTGTATCTGCTCTAAGTACCGCCGTGCAGTCAATTTCTTATTATTCATCACTTTCACCTATCCTTTCCTTGGTATCGGTTTGGTAACGGTTGAAAATTGGCAAAAAATACCTTGAAAGCCTTGTAAATACTGACGGTAACGGTTGGTAACGGTAACGGTTAAACCCTTATACTCTATATTTTTACTTTTTATAAATACATAAAAAATACTTATATAAAAATAATAAGAAAATTACATTTAACCGTTACTACCGTTACAAACCGCATAAATAAAGACTTTCAACAGTTACCGTGAACCGTTACCAACAGTTACCAACCGCAACTACTGCATAAAATCATACGGTGTATCATTCACCTTTGTATAAATCACATCAGCAACAACCATCTGACCGAACTGCCGACCCGCTGCAAACTTAGGAACAGCAATCACGGCAACCCCGGCAGTATGTACCCCATACAACAACTGTGATATGTATTGGTGTGCAAGTTCATAAAGTTCTGCACCAATCACCTGACCTTCAAATTCTTTTTCCACCAACGGGAAAATATCATCATTCATTGACACGCTGCCCTTCTGTTCCAATAATTCCAAAATCTTATTTTCCATAATTTCTTAACCTCACCTTTCTATCTTGCCTGTCTTTCATTCTCTGAACCTTTTTGTTGGAACTCATTACTTCCAGTTCCCAAGGTTTCATTTGTGGAAACCATTTCCACCTATCAAATGTACCTGTAAATATTTCATTCATCTGTAAACCCTTCCCGTCTTGGTATCTTTTACCTGAACACGTTCAGTCAGTTCAAACCCCGCACCTTTGATGATGTACTTCAAAACCTTAATCAGATCATAGGCACGTTTGTCTGCTGCTTCACATTCAATCTGTTCACGTTCTTCCTTTGCAACTCTACCAACCGCAATAGTTGCCGTTGGGTCTGCATAACCTTCTGTATTTCTTCCACCTTTCACTAATTGATACCTTCCTTTCTTATAATCCCACTGTTCAGCATTGCACTGAACATACTTTCAAATATCGGTACTGGTATGGAATTACCCGCCTGATGATATAAGGTTCTGTTCATTTTCCCCGGTTCAACTCTGCAAGTTGCTTCTGCTGCATAAAAATCATCATCCGAATACCCCATCAACCGCCAACATTCCAGTTCTGTCAAATATCTGTATTTTCCACCACCAAGATCAATGACCTGTGCGGGTGTCCTATCCTGTCTTGTTGTTATAGTATTTACATAATCTTTGATTATGGTTGCCCTTCTAATTCCTTTCTTACCAATTACTGAATAAACACTTGGCTGTGTCACCAAGTAGCAATCAGGAACATCACCGTATTCAAGAAAATTTGAAATGTTTTTCATGGGTCTTTTTTCCATCAGTTCAAAATCAAAAGCATTGTCACCAAGAATTGATACTGTGAAACACCGTTCCCGTGCCTGTGGTATTCCATAATCACGGCAGTCTAACACTTTGTAATTATTGGAATAACCCAACTTTTCCATATATGACAGGTAACGGTTGAAGTTGTGAACCATGTGCTTTGATAAAACATTCTTTACGTTTTCCCATATCACAACAGTTGGTTTCCACTCACCCATCTGTTCAATAATATATACCGTTTCCCACATCAGGGATGATCTTGTCCCTGAACCTTCATCAGCACCTTTTCCTTTGTTTATTCTTCCGTCTGCTGCCGTTGCTTTTCCCTGATGCCCCGCAATACTGAAATCCTGACACGGTGACCCGTGAATCAGAATATCAGGTTGAAGATTCCACCCCACTACTGTCTGCGGTGAATATGCTGATTCCTGTTCAAACATTGCATTGTATGACCTGACAGCCTTTTCATCAATTTCCACATAATCAATAGATTTTACTGAAACACCTATGTTTCTAAGGGCAACCCTTGGTGACCCTATGCCACCAAAAAGTTCCAATATTTGCAGTTTTTCTGACACATTCAATCACCTTCCTTTCTGCTATGAAACAAATATCTTACAATTTTTATTGTTCACTTTTTTCTGAATTACTCTGAACCCAAGCCTTTTATTGATCTGCTTACTGAATACAATATTTGACATTGGCTGCATTGCATTGTCTGCACAAAAAACCTGATACCGTTTATATACATCAGCGGTTGGTTCATTTTCTATCATGTCAACCCCGGTGTCATTGATAAATGCAAGGATAGGGTTGTTTTCTTCTTCATACTCTGTCAACTGGTTCTGAACCTTGTCTGACTTGGTGAATCCGTCATTGATGATAATTCTTTTCAGACCTTCCACACCAAGCCTGATGAAATATTCAACGCTTTCCTGTTGAATCAGTTTGTACTTGATGAATGGGTCATAGTCAGGTGAATCCTTGCTGAACGTGGCATTGAATGGAATGATAACCAAACGCCTAAGTACCGCCCCGGTCTTGTCCTTCATACGTGGAATATCATTTGCACTGAATAACAGTTTGATGAACGGGTTGAACTCAAATGGGTCTTGTCCTTTACGCTCTGCCTTAATGCGGTTACCTGTTACTATTTTCTTGAACACGCTGACCTGTGAACCTTGAAGGAAATCATCACCAATATCATCACCAATGTTTGCCAGTTTGCCGAACATCATTGAAGTATTGAACCTGTCCCCAAGTTCTTTCAAGTCAAGTGCTGAAATGTTTCGATCACCAAGGATTGCTTTGACACAATCCAAAAATGTACTTTTACCGTTGGACTTGTCACCTGTCAGGATGAACGCCTTGCCTAACTCATTTCTTCTGTAAAAGCAGTAACCAATACATTCTTCCAACAATGCCCTGATTGCTGCATCACCACACGCTAACTTGTTCAGGGTGCTATCTGCCAGTTCAGAATAGGCATCCGGCTTGTAGTCCCAAGGAATCTTGTTAGTAATAACAATGTTCGTGCTGAATGGTTTCAATTCCCCGGTCACAAGGTCATATACACCGTTGTTGAAAGCAATCAGGTTTGCATCTGACTGTTCTTTTTCATCAACGATCAGTTCCATGTAGTCAAGAACTTCCCGGCGTTGCATCTTTTTCAGGTTTGGGATGTGCTGAATCATGTTTGATTCAATTTCTTTATACCCATTGGAATACACGCCGTCTTTGTATATATGCAACTGTCCGTTGATTTTGATAACGTGTGCTGTGTTCTTCATAAAAACTGCGAACTTGTCAAACAGGAATGTGCTGCCAAGGAAAAAAACAGGTTTCTGAAAAGCATCATCACGCAAGATCACTTCCAGTTCATCATCTGACAGCGGTTGTTTCAGAACAAACTTGTTCAGGATGCGGATGCACTCACGGGTTTCTTCAACCGTGAAATCATTTGCAGTCAGGGTCAGGATATAATTGAAAAGTGCTTGATTCCTTCCGTCCCCGGCATCCATATCAACAAAGTCTGCGGTTGCCTTGACCGGGAACAACCACTTGGGAACTTCCTGATACTTTCCACCTTCTTCAATGTCCCATTCACAAAATCTTTCTTCACCGTCAATCTTGATGACCTCATAGGATAACTTACTGCCGACTTTTATATCAGCAGTAAGACCAACAGCCAACTGAACGTGTGTCCTGTTCCTTGCAATAGTGCGGTTCTTGAAAAGAAAGTGTTTTCCCCTACTGGTACAAAGGACTTTACAGTCAAGTTGCAGTTCTTCCACAATGTTCATCAGAATTTCAGATTGGTCAGAATCATCAATGTCAATAAGGATGGTGTCATCAGCCAAAACCCCGCCGAATCCATTCAGGTTCTTCACTTCATCATAGGTTTTCCATGTGGTTCTGTTTTTCAGTTTTTCAATGCTTGCCTTGCCCTTGGTTTCAACATAACCTTTGTAAAGCATCTTTTATCACCTACCTTATGTGATGTTTTCTAACACCTTTTTATAAAAATCCTTATTCCTGATGTTGCTGTTGTACCGGGACTGATAGGAACGAAGTAGTGTTTTCACTTCTGCAAGTTCCTTTCTACACCCCTTCACTTCTTCATTCCATTTGTCCCACCCTTCCGACTTGTGCAGTGGTGTTGACTTCTTGTAACTGTCACGGGTATATAAGGCATCCCGCAACTGCTTCTGACAATAACTGACCTTTTGTTCATACCCTGTGATGTACCGTTCATTTTCCAACTGTTTCTGTTCAAACTGTTCAATCCAGTCCTGAACAAATTCTTTAATCTGCTGTTCACATTCCGGGGTGAAACTGCTTCTGATAAGTTTCAGCAGTTTCCTGACCTTGGCAATGCTGCGGGTATTCAAAAATTCTTCAAGATGAACAGTCATTGAACCATTTTCATATCTGATTTCTAAATCCATGAAAAACCTTCCTTCCCGGTGTTACGCTACAACACCAAATTGTTTCAAGCGTTTCTTTGCTAAATCTATGTACCACTGCCTATCAAGTTCAGGCGGTGTTTTTATCCCAACAACCGAATCATTGAAAATGAAACAGTGGTCAGGTGTATTACCGAATTTTTCACCCTTGGTTTTCACCTGTTTACGTTTCAGCAATCTTCCATGCTGCTGATCGTTAGATGCAAACACCCTGTATGACTTATATGTGTATTTGTCCTTGTCAGGGTATTCATACACCGTCTTGATTGTTCTTTTGCCTATATGACTGACAAGCGGTGTGCAATGCTCATGTTCCACCCAATCATACTTGTCTGATAACTTGACGATCTTCTGAAACATAATCAAGTCATCACACTGATTGATGGTCTGTTCAACCGGGGTTTTCTTAACCATGTAGTCAACCAGTGCTTTATTCAGGATTGGCAGATCATTGTCAACCGCTGAAAGTTCCTTCACATAAGCACCGATTCTTTCAACACCGCCGTCAATACCAACCCAAAGGTAATTGTTCACATCCTTCTGATAGATTTCACTGATGTTATCCAGTTCAAGAAGAATTGAACACTGATCTGTTGAACAACGCTGTTCCCACTCCCAACAAATATCATCAACCATTTCAAAGGCTTCATCTGTGTCAGGAATCCAAATAATAAGACCATCCGTGTTGGACTGAATCAGTTCAAATCCCGGTACAACTTCAAGGTGTTCAATCAGGTCAAGCAACATCAACTGACCGTTGATGCACATACAGTTATTGTTTCTTGGGTCATACGCTGCATTGGTTTCATCCTTCATTGCACCTGACAAGGCGTTCAGCATCTTCTTATATGGCAACTGTGCTTTCTTCCACCGTTTGACCTCTTTCTTATTTCCGGCGTTTTTTGCAGCAATCTGTTTTTCCTTCATGGCTTTTCGTGTGTTATACACTAACGGGTAATTGTCATTGGTTGCTGCCCTTGTAACCAGTCCCCAAGCAATCAGCATTGATGGATAGTAATTATTTACATCAACGTGCAGCAGTTGCCCGGTCTTGTGAATTGGTGTGGCTGTTGCCCCATGAACACCGCCAAAACCGAATGAATGAGGAATACCCGCAACCACGGTTTCAAGACCCTGTTCCTTATACCATGTACGTTTTGAGTATTTATCCATGTGTGCCAAGTCCATTGACAAGGCTTCCTGTCTTTTCTGTTCAAACCAATCCTGAACATATTTGTATTTTTTCAGTTGCAAGCACGGCAAGAAGTAAAAATCAAATTCATCTTCAAATGATCTGCGTGAACACCCAAGCACCTTTGCGGTGATTCTTGCTTCACTGTCCCCTATATCAGACAGGTTCACAATGTCCGGGAAAGCCTGAATGATACCGTGCATTGCATTAAATTCATCTATTTTTTCAAGGAATACTTTGATGGTTTCTTCCACATCATGCCGACAGTAGAAAACCGTCATTTCAATTTCTTCCTTGGTCAATTTCCTGTTTATTCTAAAATCAACATCCGTTTCCTTGATATTGCTGCCAAGAAAACCTTCCAGTGTTTTCAAACTAACCGGGGGGTTCGGCATAACATCATAGTTAATCATTGGAACTTTGTTGAACGCTGATGAAAATTGCCACCCTTCCCTTTTTTCAACAATTATCCAGTCATTGATTCTTTTTGGGTTCATTCCCAACAGAATCCCCTTAAATATGTACTGGTCATAGTGGCGGTTGTTATAACCTACCCATATATCCTTGCTATTCGCTTCATATAAGGCTTTTAATTCATCAGGGTTATTGATTATCACATATTCTTTTTTCTTGGTCACATCAATGAAAACGGCAAGCCAATCTTCCTTGAAAACCTCAAAGTCATAAAAAATCACTACATTCACCCTTTCTGAAAATAGCGGTGGAAGGTGCGACCCCGCCACCGCCTGATAACATTATTGTGGATTATCAATCCACACGCAAGTAAAATTTTTTAGCACTCATAAACTTCCTTGATTGTGATAGGGTTGAAAGCATCTGCCTTATAATCAACCTCAACTTCAATCGCACCCTGAATAGACTGGAATACATCAAGAATCTGATCTGCAAAATCTGCATAGTTTACGAACTCAACAGGTGTGTCATCTTCTGCAATCAGCTTGTTCACCCAAGTGCATACAGACTTGATTGCCTGTCCGTCCGTCCACTTTGCGGAACTGTTGCCGGAAATAACACGGTTGAAGAAGATCATGCGGTTTGCCTGTTCACCTTCCTTGATCTTTGCCTGAACTGCAAACATCAACTTATCCTGTGCCTTGGTCAACTTAATTTCCATCTTCTCAATACTAATGATATATGTACCATCCGGCACATCAGCAAAATCATTATCAGGTGCGTTCTGCACCTCATTCTGTAATTCCTGTAAATCAACCTTTTCATCAAATGCACTGAAATCAATAGCCATAATTTTTCACCTTTTAACCTTTCTTTATTTGCTTAATACTAACTTTAACAACTCAAACGCCTGAACCTCATTGAACCCGGCTTTTACATAGGAATCATAGATTTTCTTTGCAGCAGTTGCACCATCTTCCGGCGGTACATCCTGTTTAGGTGCTACCGGGTGCGGGTTCTTCATTGAACGGTTGTTTGCCGTGTTCATTCCTTCCGTGATTGCTGATGCAAGGATTGCACCAAACAGTTCATCAGGTAAACCAAAAGGATTGTTCATGTTCTTTTACCTCACTTTCTTAGCGTGTTTTTCTTACTCTGCGGGTTCTGCCAGTCGGCTGTTCATCTACTGCCGGGGTTTCATCCGCTGTTGTATCTGCATTATCAGGCTGTGCCTGTGCTGCACTTCTTCTTGTGCGTCTGCCCTTCTCCGGCGGGTTCATTGCCCCGTCAATAGGGTTTTCCGGCTTAGGGTTGTCTGCCTGTGCTAAACGCTTCACACCTTCACCAAATTCTTCCTTGCTGATGACCTTCATAACCTCAACACCGTCAACAATCAGGTCAACCGTGTCACCCTTGTGCTTCATCACATAGTTATCATCAGCCGGAACATAGAAGTATGTGTCTGCATCCAGTGTGACAGATTCAGAATCAGTGTTTGTTGTACCGTCCTGAACAGGTTCAGACTGTTCAGCAGACTTTCTTTCCTTGCGGGTTCTTCTTGGCGGTGTTTCAAGTTCCGGCTGCGGTACAGAATCCGCTGCTGCACACGCTTCATCAAACGGGATTTCTTCACGCCCATCAGCAACCGCATCAATAGCCTTGTCACGCTCTGCCATATAATCAGCCATTTTCTGATTATTTTCAGCCACCACTTCATCATGTGTCTTGCGGGTGGTTCTGCCTGTCTTTGGTGCTGCATCCTCTGTTGTGGTAGGTGGTGTTGCTGTGGATGTGGTCTTTTTTCCACCCCTTGCCCGTCTGCCGTTTGCATCCGGCTTTTCAAGATCGGATGCAGCCTGTGCATCAGCCTGACCCATTTCTGCATCTGTCTTATACTCACCAACTTCATAGAAGTTGCGGATTTTATCGGCTACATAATTCAGGTCATTGTCAATGGCGTATGCCGGGAACATTCCCATAGGTGACTTCACGGTGTCCTTGCCACTGTTCTGTGTGTAAAAATAATATTTTCCTTCATTTACGCCTGTTCTAAGTACAATGGTGAAAAGTCCTTCAATGGTGATCTTCTCACGAAGTAACTTTCCGATCAGCTTAATAGTAGTAACACCATTTTCAAGGGTTTCTGTGTGGGTCATATAAGCAACCACCACATCATCAGGAAGTTCCTTGCATACCTCAATGATTTCAAAGTAATTTGCACCAAAATCATTCCACTTATCCCAACCGTTTTCCTTAATACGGTTCATGTACGGAACTGAAAGAATATACTGGAAGTCATCAACAACCAATAACTTCTTCCCGGCTGCTACCTGTTCCTTCATAAACTTGCAGATTTTGCGTGATTCAACCTCACTGTTCAGCATTGTGAACTTACCCTTGAACGGTAACGGCTTACCAACCGGGTTCACAACGGCAGTTGTTGCCGGATCGCAATTTCTCATACTGGTACTTTTTCCTGTACCTGATTCACCCATAATCAAAAGCATCTGTGCCATATTATTTCACCTGTTCCTTTCTGATTTTTTCAAAGTTTCCCGCCATGTTAGCAGAAACATGATGCTGACCAAACTGTTTCTGAACCCCCGCACGAATCACTGAACGTAATAACTTTCTGTTATATACCGGGCGGGGATTGTAAACTTTTCCCTGTCTTTCATTTACCATACTCTTATACCTCACTTTCCTTGATGATGATTTTTAACTTTCTGCGTTCATCCATTGGTATGACTTCAACAGAATAGTTATTTGCAAGAAGAATACCAACTAAATCCTGATATGCTGCACTGGTGCGACTTCCTTCAATTACAATACAACCACATTCAGCAGCACATTCCTTTTCAATATCTTCACGCATAATATCATTCACTGACTGAATATCATTGATGATATATTTCAATTCCTGATTTTCAGTCATCAGCCGATTGCGTTCATCTTCTAACTGTCTGATTTTCTTATCTCTTTTATCCATTATTCTTCACTTCCTTCATCTGTGCTGCCTTCTGTTACTCTGCTTGACCATAAATCAGCATAGTGCAGAATCAAATATAACGGGGTTTCATTTCCCTTCACTGCATAGTTTGCTGATTCATACAGACCATCATGGTATCTGATCGCAAATTCTTCATCTTCCGTCAGGTCAATGAAAAGGGTTGCTAACTTGATGCTACGGGTTGCATGGTCAAGTGGAAGAAGTGCCGGGTTACGCTTGAAAGGCTTGCTTTCAGACTGTTTATATTTCTGTTCCGGCTCTGCCTTGGTGGGTCTGCCGTCCTTAATCATGTTAGGCACATACATCTGCTTACCAAAGTCACCGCACTTGCCAAGGTCATGTAATGCTGCTGCAATGATGACTGAATTACGAATTTCTGCATACTTGACTTTGCCAAGAAGTGCGTAACCAATATTTTCTGCTGCCATCATTACGTTTCTGCTGTGATGAACAAGACCAAACTGACAAGCAAGATGATTTCCACCACTGCAAGGTGCTTCAAAGAATCCGATTTCTTCCATGTATGCAATCAGATCTTCCATTCCCTCACGCTTGGTTGAAAGTAAGTGGTCAACCACATACTTCTTATTGTCAAGTTCCTTTGCATTGTCTGCTGTCACCTGTTCAATTTCTTCCTGAACGCTTTCCTGTGTTACTTCTGCGGTATTCTCAACCGCTGCATCTGCTTTCTTTTTTGCTGCCATGCTCTTTCACTCCTTATTTTGATAATTTTATTTCCCAACGCTTCTGATCTTCAATATTGGAAAGATACCAAGCGTTAAGTTCTGATTTTTTTGCAATGAACATTTTGAACTGTTCAAAATCCTTGGGGTACAACAAAATTCCATACCCGCCTGATTCTCTGATTTTTTTGAGGTTGACCAACTGCAATAGTGACGGTTCACCGTTTGGTGCTTTGACTTCAATGCCAAGGAAACACCCGTCTGAACAAACCAACAGGTCAGGAATACCGCTTTTTGTATAAGCAGCACCGCCCCAATATTTCAGCAGCCACGCCCCGGTGTCCTTCAGGAACGCTTTGACCTTATTTTCAAAATTCTTTTCTGCTGCCATTTAATCACCGCCCAACTGTTCATTGAACTGTGTCTGATAGTTCAGTATTTTTTCTGTATAGTCGGTTGAATAGATGCCCTTTTCCCATAACCGGGCAGCACCATCTTCACCCATGTTGTACGCCATCAAGACCATATTGGTATCTTGATACCGTTCATATAACTTTCTAAGTACGAACACACCCGCCCTGATGTTTTGGTATGGGTCTGTGAAATCCGTAACCCCAAGGGTATCAGTCAACCATTGATGATTGATTTTATTGATCTGCATATAACCGTAATCATTGGTTACGCTTATAACTGACGGGTCAAAACTGCTTTCATTCTGAATCAGTGCCATGACAAGGGTAAAATCAATGTTATACCCGGTACAAAGGTAATATGTAAATTCCTGTTGTTCTTCCGGCATCTTGCAGTCAAGCGGTGTGAAATCTAAGTCACCCGCACCCCAGTCAAGGGAAATTTCCTGTGTGAAAGTTCTGTCATCATACGCCCCATATACAAGGGTTTTAGTGCTTGACCGTTCAAGTGTCTGTTCTTCTGTTTTCTGCTTGTCCTTGGCGGTTATATGAGTTTTCAGGGCATATCCTGACACATTACCAATCACCAGACCAACGACAAGTGCAACACCAATCAGAATCAAGACCCTTTTGACCATTGCCGACTTTCTCATGCTCTTTGAATAGTTCAATTTTCATCACCCCTTTCCGTGATTTTCAAATAAATGATTCCGGGAATTATCAGAATCGCACCAATGATGTATTCTTTCAGGTGTGCAGTAAGTGGTTCATATATTCCCATTTCAACCGCATAGTCAGATGCACCGACTGCACCGATTATCAGGAATACACCGATAAATGCCATGATTCCAAATATCCAATTAAGTATTTTTGAATAATTCATCTGTCAGTTCCTTCCCTTCTTTCAACGCTGCAAGGTTTCTTTCTTCAACCGTCCCCTTCACCAGTAAGTAATAGTAAAAGCACGGTTTGGCTTGTCCTATGCGGTGAATACGCTTTTTTGACTGTTCCCACATATCACATGACCCTTTGCCAAGTGGCAAGGTAAAATAAATAATCTTGTTTGCTTTCTGATAGTTACCACCCATTGCCCCGGCTTGGTACTGTATAAATGTGATTGAATCATCTGCCTGATCGTATGCAGTCAAGTCCTTCTTTGACCCATTCACAACTGAATAGGGTCTGTTTAGATCAGCAAGTTTTTTCTGCATTGCTTCAAGTTCTGCGGTAAAGTTGTAGAATATAATCAGCCTATCTTCTGTTGATTCAACCAAGTCCCGCAAACCTTCCAGTTTTTCCTTGTGCCACTGCCCGCACAACTGCCGGGCATATAGCATTTTGGTCAGGCTGTTGTCACCGACCAGTTCAACCCGTGGTGTCACATCCGTGCCGTAATAATCTGAATCATCTTTGAACTTGCACATATTCAGGGTATCAAGCATGATGTAACTATTTTTGATAAAATACTTGTACGCCTGTGTTACCTTAAAGAATATCTTCTGTTCAGTCTGTTCCGGCAGTTCAATCACATCAGCGGTTTTCATAAAGATGCACCCATGATCTGCAAGTTTCTTTTTCAGGTGTTTTGTGTGTTTGTACCCAGTTATCACTTCATTCTTGTACCCATCACCGTTTTCAACCCATTCAGTCTGAACGTATGATGACCAAAACGCCTTTTTTGTAATGTTCCACCCAAGCAACTGAACCTGTGACCACAACCTTTCATACTTTCCGGCTGTTGGTGTTCCTGATAATAAAATCACGCTTTCCGGCTGCATTTTCAGAATGAACTTTGACCGTTGTGCTGTTTCATTGGTTATCAGTGAACTTTCATCAAGCATCAGTGTGAACCCTTTGAGTTTCAGCAACCAATCCCGCCGGAAAGCAGTTTCATAGTTGATAACGCCTATAATCTGAACATCCTTGTTATATAATTCTTTGGTATCAACAAGTGTCCTGAAATTGATTGCTTCACTTTTCTTGGTCAGGTTCATCACACGGTCACTTGGATAATATTCTTTGAAGTGCTGAACCCAGTCATCTATCTTGGATTTCTGACAGATGACCACATTCACCGAATTGTTCAGCAAATACATTTTTTCAGCACCCACAAAGGTCTTACCCAGTCCCATATCAAGATAATAAGCACAACGGTTGAACTGTTCAGTTCTGTTCAGTGCATCTTCCTGATGGGGCATAAGGTGCAGATCATTCATCTACCCTGACACCCGTACACTGGAAGAATATTTCAGCATCGAAGTTTGGTATTGCCTTGATGATTTCCTTTCTGCGGTCTGACAGGCTGCCCCACCACAACTGACCACATTCAGATTCATCAAGCACTTTGAGATAACCGCCTGTTGTTTCATAGGTTGGATGTGCTGCCTTTTCTTCATCAGTCATATCTTCTTCATATACCCATTCAACAACATCCTTTGGTATCTGATTCAGTAAATATCTTGCATCTGAATCTAACCATTCACTGTAAGTCATATTTGACGGCTTATTGAACAGCACGATCTTCTGTTCTTCTGTATTAAAACAACCAGTATTGAAAGAAGATTTGTTCCAGTCCCCGGTGTTCCAGTCCCCGGTGTTCCTGTTCCCGGTGTTCCAGTCCCCGGTGTTCCTGTTCCCGGTGTTGCAGTCCCCGGTGTTCCTGTTCCCGGTGTTGCAGTCCCCGGTGTTCCAGTCCCCGGTGTTCCAGTCCCCGGTGTTCCTGTTCCCGGTGTTCCTGTTCCCGGTGTTCCTGTTCCCGGTGTTCCTGTTCCCGGTGTTGCAGCGACCCGTGCAATTCTTTCCAATATTGACAATTCGCAACACTTCATCCCACGGGATTTCACGCACGATCTCCAATTTGTCAGTACATGACTTGTCACCGTCTGTTCTTACCTCACCATAGGCAATGACTTCTGCAACCTTGTTTTCACTGTTGAAACTGTAATAATTGAAACAGTCGGCAGCAGTCTGACAGAAGTGCATACCATGACCGCAAACATCAAGTTCCCCTTCTTCCTCAAATTTTCCGGGGCAAGTGTACTGTTTAGTGTTACCATTAGGTGAACAAGTCCAATCAGGTCTGAACACTTTGAACCCATGCACTACATTCTGAACGGTATTGTTATTTTCCATTTTCCTATTCCTCACTTTCTAAAAATGCAACAGCCTTGTCATAGTTGCGTTCTATCATTCTAAGTTCATCTTTTCCACGTTCTTCTGAATCACATACTGAACGGTAAATTTCATCATTTCTTAGTGCTGTGACCTCATTGGTTATCAGATCAGTGATGACCTGTGGTTCAAGTGCATCCAGTTCCCAAGATTCATTGCCGTATTCATCAATATACTTTGATGCTCTACTGTCAGTGATCTTTGCCGGGTTAGGTGGTGGGTTAGGTGGTGGGTTATATGTACCAATCTGATTCATGGTCAGTGCTACACGCTTCACATACACATCAGCACCGAACATCTGCAAGCGTTCCTGAATATCCCTTGTCATATCAATACCGCTTGGGTCATGGTCACCTAAGTGAATAATCACCCTGTTATCACGGTAATCTTGACTAATGAAACGCTGTGCTGCTGACCACATTTCTGACTGTGAAGTGTAACCCCTACATGAAAAATATGGTGTGTCAAGTGGTCTGCAAGCCTGTCCCACAATATCAACTAAGGCATCCTTTTCAACCCACACTTCAACGTAGTTCGGTTGACCGTCCCACTTGTTCAGCAGATAACTGTATCTTGCAGATGCGATCACATCAGCCGGATTGTCCCAGTGACTATTGATTCTAAGGTTGCGGGTTCTGTCTGTGATGCTATGCCAGTCAATCAACCCGGCAAGTCTACCGTCATTGATAAGATTTCCAATGTTCTTATAGCTGCGTTCATTGTTGGGGATGTACCCACGGGCAACTAACTGATAATATGCCTGTCTAAGTGTCAGTTCGTATCCCTGTGCCTGATATTCTTCAACCACCTGATTCACAAGGTTTATCAGTTCAAGACTTTTCTGCTGAAACTTAATGCTTTTATACTCAATCTTTGGCATCAGATCACCCCTTCAATTTCTGCAAAACGCTTTGCATTGATGAAATATGACCAACGGTGTTCACTGGTATGAATCGCATACCCCCAAGGGAAAACACCCTGTTGTAACCCAAGTGCTATTGTGCTGGTGTGCTTATGCATCAACTTAGCAACTTCATGTACTGTCAAGGTTGGGATGCCATCTTCACACTTGGAAGGTTTGAATGTCACCGGGGTTTCTTCCTGTTCAAAATAGTCAGGGGTAAGTCCAAGTGATACTGCAATATCACTTTGAACCTGTTCTGACGGTGTGGTCTTGTCATTCAGGTACATACTGATTGACCCCTTACTTTTCCCGGTCAATCCAACAACCTGTGCCTGATTGATTCCTAACTGCTGCATAGCTTGTTTCAACTTTTCGCTGAATTTCATAATTTATCACCTATCCTTTCTTTATTGTGGACTGACAATCCACATTTTAGGTAAAAAAAATCTCCATAACTTCATCATCTGTCAAATGAAGAAGTTCTTTCAAGATCATTACCTCACTTGCTTTGAACTCTGTTTCATTGTTGAGTTTTTTCAAAAACGCCTGATAAGAAACCCCAACCTGTTTAGCAACGTAAACCAATTTGAAACCACAAGCATCAATTTTTTCTCTTAATAAATTACCTTTAATCATCTTATTTTTCACCTTCCTTTTCATCATCAGGGAACGCATTGTTGTTATACTGTTTCCTGATCGTTATTCTAACAACCCCTGATTCCAACTGTTCAAATGATGTTTCCTTGAACTTTTGCGGTTTGCCTTTTTTTCAGGCTTTCTATGTACGCAAGATATTCAAGTTTGGTTGGAAATTCAAGAATCTGTTCAATCCATGCTGCAACTATTTTCTTCACATAACCACCTTCTTTCTAACATGAACCACCGTCAGCACCATGAAATGCACCAACAGGATAATTCCAATCATTTGTGTATATGTCATCTGTGTTGAACTCACCAGTAAGTATTGAATGTATTGCTGCTTTATCCTTCCAACACACGCAAGACTGTGTATCACCGATAAATTCATCAAGATTCTTTTTGTTATCCAGTGTGAACCCAAGAACTTCTTCATCATGCCTTAGTGCAGCATAATCATCAGGGAAAAGTTCTTTTACTCCGGCAAATAACCGGGGTGTTGAAAATATACACATCATACAACTGCATCTGTTCCAACCTATCCTGTAACATGGGTGTGGGTTTATATGATGCCGTTTCAGCAGTTCCCACACATCCTTTTCAGAATAATCAATGCAGCACCGCCATTGATGAACAATTCTGTGTGCCTTGGCTTCTGCATTGGTGCGGTGTATTTCCATTTCATTGTACTTTGACCGTCCGGCAGATTCCCCACGGCGTTCACCTGAAACAATCAAGATTTTCTTGTCACGTTTGGTTTCTTCAAGATTGGCTGTCACACTGTCCTGAACCGCTGCTTTTAAGTTACCACTACACCAACGCCCTGAATGTGTACCACCTTTTGCGGGGAATTTATGTCTTTTACCACCCAGTTCTTCAAGTTCACCAAGGCGGTCAAGATTACTGACAACCGTATCTGCAACACATATTTTCAGATATGCAGAACACCAACGCCGTGACAGATCACCAGTTTTTGCGGGGAACTTCATTCTATAACCGTACTTTTTCAGAAGTTCTTCCATTTCCTCTGTTGCCTGTTCTTTCAGTTCTTTGCATTTCAGATAATTGCTTGAAAGTTTGCACTGCTTTACTTCACCAGTATCAGGGTCAATCCATTCAATGGGTTCTGATGCACCTATCCGATACAATTCACCAAAGAAACCATTCACCCTGTATGAAACCCTTAACTTGATACCCTCTGCATCTGCAAGTGCTTTTACATAGTTTTGGGTACATTTCCAGTCCATACGCCTTGAAGGATGCCCGCCGTCAATATCGTGATGCCAAAACTCTATTCTTTCTTTTGGTACACCAAGTTCAAGAAGTTTTAGGTAACAAGCAACTGAATCCTTACCGCCGGAAATCAAAACAACTATCAGATCATATTCTTCAAGTGGTAAAAGTTCCGGCAAATAGATTTTCTTGAAATGCTCTGAATCAGTTCTACCGTCAACCCTTGGTTTCAATTTGATGCCCTTGCCATATATCGGTGCATCAGGAACACCTAATCTGACGGGCGTTTCCTTGGTGCAATCCGCATCTTTTATGAAATCAATCATTGCCTTTATCCTTTCCCAGTTCCTTCAAAAAGTTGTCTATTGTCAGCACACCTTAGTACAATCAGGGATGTCTTTCCTTTATCAGATTTCACATTAAAATCTGAAAACCTGTTACACATCATTGAACTTTTTGAACGGTGCTGTTCAAACCGCCGGGGTTTCACATTAAAACCACCAAAACCTGTTGACCGACACACAATAGACAATTTTTTGAAAGAACTGAAATCCTATTCCTTGGTTCTTTTCCCCGGAACTGCTGCAACAGTTCTTTTTGAAGTAGTCAGGAAGTCGGGGAACTTCCTGACCCTGAAACAAAGTGCTGTGTCATCTCGTGCGGTTGATTCTTCCACTTAACGGTTTCTTGTTTTAGGGGTAAAGTGCCGATTGGTTCAGCCTGTCCGCTTTCTTCAAATAGTGCGGTACACTGTGCTTTCTTGCCCTACCGTTCCTGTTTTCTTCAACTACTTTGACGGGTCATGTTTATTCTTCACACGCTCTATCTGCTATCCGGCAGCCTGACCACCATGTCACTTGCGTGTAGCCCTATCGCTTCACCCGTGTCCTTCCTACTTGCTTTGTTTCTTGTGGATTGTCCGTCCACATTTCATACTATAAACCCATGTGGATTGAATGTCAACTATTTTTTATAAAAAACTTAAAAAAAGTTGATTTTCAGTCCCTGACATAGTAAAATTACATATAGAAAGGGGGTGACATTTGTGGTAGACAGAAAGAAGGATTTTCTGAAAATTCTTGGTAATAACATCAAAAAATACCGGGACGATAAAGGACTTTCTCAAGAAGCACTTGCCAACCTTTGCGGGTGGAATACGGACAACGCACGGTCAACTATTTCAAAGATTGAATCAGGGACTAACGATGTCCCCACATCCAAGTTAAAGATCATAGCAGAAAAACTTGGTGTATCAGTTTGTGATCTAATGGATTGTTCAAATATTCAAGAACAGTCTGAATCTGTTGAACTGGTAAAACAAGTTTATGATGAAGAAACCCAATTTGTGATTTCTTCATTTATTAAACTGGATGCAGTTGACAGAATTAAAGTCATTGAACGAATTAACACATTACTGGATGATGAAAAATATTCTGTCAAAAAAGAATCATCAGGAAGTCAAACGGCATAATATGGGTTGACTTTTCCAAAAGGTAACTGTTGGTAACGGGTAACTGTTGTTTTTCTATACTCTATATTTTTACTTTTTTATTTTTTACATTAGAATTACTACATAATCAAAATATAAAGAAAATCAATTATCAACAGTTACTAACCGTTACCCTATTGATAATACTGCATTTATAACAGATACTTAAACCGTTACCAACCGTTACAACGGTTACTGAATGAAAGGAAGGTAAAAATGTTTGGAAAAAAGAAAGAATCAGGAATACCAGTAGGACATTATGAAGGAATTGAAGGGTTTGCGACTGATTACCCTTGCAGAATTGAAGTGAAAGGTGATGTATTTGAGATCAAAAGAATCAAGCCTGAAACTACGGTTACACTTCCAATGAACAGAATCAAGTCATTTTCAGCAATGGAAGAAGAAAAGTTCATGTTAAAATATCACGGTCAGGCAAAAAACACATCAAAATTAAAAGGTGCAAAGAAGTATTACTTGGTTGTGGAATATGACAAAGGTATGCTTGCCTTTTGGGGAACGGCAATGGAATATGGAAAATTTCTTGATTTACAGAATAAAGGTGTTGCAGCACCTTCACATATTGAATTATAACTGAACAAAAATGAACCCCAACCGTTGCAGCGGTCAGGGTTCTTATAACTCTATACCAAGGAATAGGATGATATAGGCTATGCAATCCTAATTATATCATCCATTCCTTGAAATTTCAATCAGGAAGGAATGATATACATGGGAAGAAGAAACCCAAACGGTTACGGATGCGTGACCAAGTTGAAGGGTAACCGTTCACGCCCGTGGCTTGCCAAGGTCACCATATATGACGAACAGGGACACGCAAAACAAACCCCTATCGGTTACGCTGAAACAGAAGAAAAAGCCAACATCCTATTGGCTGAATATAACAACAACCCTTGGGACATTGACCGGGAAAAGGTCACCTTGGTTGTACTCTATCAGCGTTGGTCTGAAATTAAGTTACCCAAGTTAGGAAAATCAAATCAACAGTCTTTGCGTTCAGCGTTCAAGCACTGTTCAAAATACTACGGTGTGAAGTACCGATCATTGAAATCTTATCAGATGCAAGACTGCATTGACAACTGCGGGTGTGGGTATTCAACACAATGGTCAATCAAGAATCTGTTCGGTCACCTTGACCGTTTTGCTTTTGAAATTGACCTGATAGATAAAATGTATTCACAAATTACCACCGCACCACCAATACCTGATACCACCCGTGAACCGTTCACGCCTGAACAGGTTGATGCACTGTGGAAAATAAAAGATGACCCTTGGGTCAATACAGTGCTAATCTACATATATACGGGGTTCAGATTACAGGAATTGTTGGGAATGAAAACTGAACAGGTGAACATCAAGGACTGGTATTTTGAAGGTGGAATCAAGACCGCTGCCGGAAAGTGCCGTATTGTTCCGATACATGACCGCATCAAACCATTTGTGAAAGCATTGGTTGATGAAGGGAACAAGTATCTGTTCACCTATCAGGACAAAAAGTTCAGTCAGGCAAATTACTATAAGTGTTGGGGTGAAGTCATGGAAAAGATAGGTGCAGACAAGACCCCACATGAAGCACGGCACACCTTTGAAACCAACCTTGACAATGCCAAAGGTAACAGAAAATGCATTGATATGCTAATGGGTCATAAGTCAAAGGATGTGGGAAACAGGGTGTATAATCACAAGACTATTGAACAGTTACGGGAAACCGTTGCCCTGTTAAAATAATATTTTTTACGCTGAACCAGTAACAAATTAGTAACAAAAAAGACGGGAAATGCCGTAAAATCAAGCATTTCCCGTCTTAAAAAATGTATTATATCATAGTTACCGGCTGCGATTGATGCTGTTCCGAACACATAAGCTGCCTTGTTAAACGGACCGCCCATATCGATTGCCATCATTGCGCCAAGCACAAGTCCGAGTATAATCCTGCTTGCACTTCCCATGCTGTGAAGACCGTTATTCATGGCTGTATTGACAAATCCCATTACCGGTTCTACCGCAAATTTCATTGCAAGTCCCATAAGCAGTATTCCTATAAGCGGATATATGAGTACCGGTGCTATTTTTTCCAACACCTCAGGAAGTTTAGAACATATCTTCATAAGAAGGAGTACTATATATCCTGCTGCAAATCCTGCTACGAGTGCGCCAAGGAATCCCGATGTTCCGTTTGCGGCTATCATTCCGCCTACAAATCCGACTGCAAGAGCAGGTCTGTCCGCAATCGCCATGGCTATAAATCCTGATAGTACCGGCAGCATAAATTTAAAAGCAACATTACCAATTTCATTAAACAATGCTGCAGCTGATGTTATTGTACCGAAATTAGCCCTTTCGGCTGCAGACAATGAATTAATATCAATAGCGAAGCCATCTATCAGAAATGAAAGCGCTATGAGTATACCACCTCCGACAACAAACGGAAGCATATGCGAAACGCCATTCATAAGTTGTGTATAAATCTTATGTCCTATGCCTTTCTTTCCTGATGTCTGCGTTCCGGCGGATGCATCTTCGGAAGTATTGCTTTGATATACAGGTGCGTTTCCGGCAATTGCCATATCGATAAGTTCATCTGCCTTGTTAATTCCATCCGAAACCGGGCGTTCTATAAGTTTCTTACCGTTAAATCTCTCCATAGGAACCTTGGCGTCAGCTGCCACTATTATACAATCAGCTTCTTCTATATCCTTATCGGTAAGGACGTTCTTGGCTCCTCCGGATCCTCTTGTCTCGATTTTGATGTGACAATTCTTAGCCGCAGCGGCTTTTTCAAGTCCCTCCGCTGCCATATAGGTATGTGCAATACCTGTAGGACACGATGTTACGGCAAGTATTTTTATGGTGCCTTCAACCGGCTCGTTATTATCTGTAAGCCTCTCGTCAACGCTCTTTTTCTCTTCATCTGCCCTGTCTATGATATCCAGGAATTCGTCAACTGTTCCGGCATTGCGCAGGCTCGTCGTAAACTTCTCGTCCATAAGCATCATTGAAAGCTTGCTTAACACATCAAGATGAATATTATCCTCAGTGTCAGGTGCTGCTATAAGAAAAAGCAATGTCACCGGTTCACCGTCAAGCGAATCAAAATCGACTCCGTTCTTAATTACCATTGCTGCGAGGCCAGGCGTATTTACTGAACTGCATTTACCATGCGGGATTGCAATTCCTTCACCAACGCCCGTTGTACTTTCTTCTTCCCTCGCAAACACCTGTCTGCGGTAGCCTTCCACATCATTAAGCCTTCCGGCTGCCTCCATAAGCGCAACTGCATCATTAAGAGCTTCTTCCTTGCTCTTAGGAGCTGCATCAAGAGAAATACTTCTCTTGTCAAGCAAATCTGTAATTCTCATACCTTCGTCCTCCATTTTTATAAAGTTATCTGATCATATACTTTCTTTATCTCTGCTCCGGTTGCAAGGTTCTCAGAGAAAGCACTTGCACTGCCCGCCGCAACACCCATGCAAAAGGCATGTCTGTAATCATGTTTCTCCATATAACCTGCCATAAATCCGGCAACCATCGAATCTCCTGCACCTACTCCGTTAATCAGCTTACCTTTCGGAGCCTCTGTTTCAAGTACCTGTCCATCTTCAGCCACGAGCACCGCACCTTCACCAGCCATTGATACAAGGACATTGACAGCTCCCATTTCCTGAAGTTTCTTTGCATACGGTATAACCGATTTTCTGCTTGTAAGTTCCACACCGAATATCTCTCCAAGTTCGTAATTATTCGGCTTGATAAGGAACGGTTTATACGGAAGCACCTTCATAAGAAGTTCTCTCGTCGCATCTACTGCGATAATGACGCCTCTTCCTTCAAGTGCCTGCATTATTTTCTCATAAGCATCATCGCCCATCCCTGCAGGAATGCTTCCGGAAAGGAACAATATATCTCCTTCCTTAAGCTCATCAAGTCTGTCCATAAGCATCTTAACCTGTTCTTTACCGATATCGGGGCCACGACCGTTAATCTCCGTTCCTTCTATTGTGCTTAATTTCAGATTAATTCTTGAAAATCCGTCATCCAGTCGTATGAATCCATTATTGACACCCAGTCCGCTTAATCTTCGTATTATTTCATCACCGGTAAATCCGGCTACAAATCCAAGCGCCGTGTTCGGTATTCCCAGATTCATAAGGACTGTCGATACATTGATGCCCTTACCTCCCGGAAGAATTTTCTCGGAATCCGTTCTGTTGGTAATTCCGGTCTTAAAATCCTTTACCGAAACGATATAATCCAATGACGGGTTAAATGTTACTGTGTAAATCACTTGTATTACCTCCTCCGTTCTTGATAACACAAGTATACCGTCAAATTCATTCAAAGTCAATCATTTTCTCTCATTTTTTGAACATTTTTTATTATTTATGGTTTTGAATGACTTTTTTTGACCGTTTTTGCCGTAAAAAAGCAAAAAAATACGCCTGTCACCATAATGTGACAGACGCATTTATATAATAAGCTGAAAAAGGGACTCGAACCCTCGACCTGCTGATTACGAATCAGCTGCTCTACCAACTGAGCTATTTCAGCATGCACAAGCACGAAAAATATAATAACATTATTTGCGCGAATTGTAAATAGCCAAAATAATTTATCTTTCACTTTTCTTATTGTTGTTTCCAATAGCGGCAAGAAAACGTTCTTCTATATGATCTATCATAAGTGATATTTTTCTGCGTGACGTTCCGCTTGCAAACGGCACGAATCCTCCCGCCATCTCAGCATGACCTCCGCCGCCTCCAATATCAGAAAGTGCATCATTGGTAACAATTCCGGCATTTATCTCTCCGATACTTCTGACAGAGAGCTTTATGCCGTCATCCCTTATTGAATATACAACAGAAAAATCAATTTCAACAAGGTCAAGCATAAAATCAGATATGCTGGCAATAAGAGCCTCCGGGCAATTATATCCGGTATTGGCAAAACTGATATTATCATATATCTTAATACTGTTTATTGCATTGGCATATGCCTTAAGGTCCTCAAATTTCAGTGAACAATGCTCAAGCGAACTTATAAGTTCCATATCGCACATCCCGTAAAGCTGCTGATAAACATCGATATCAGCCTGGGATACTCCTCTCGATAATCCCATGGTGTCGCTCTTAATTCCGAATATAAGTGCCGTAGCAACACTCTTATCCATCTGTATGTCATTTTCCAGGTAATATTGCGCAATTATCGTGGCACATGCACCATATTCCGGTCTGATATCCGCATATCTGTAATCATTTGTGTTGCAGTTTTCAAATGACGGGTGATGGTCTATGCATATTATCTCATTGCCCGGAGAATCAACAATATTGGAATTGCCTTTCTGCGAATCCACCAGGATGATTTCATCATTCTCACACATACCATTGATTGAATCAAGATCTATAAGTTCAATCCCCAATTTGTTTACAAAACCATTCGTGCTGAACCGTTCTATTTTACCCTTGTAACAGATTGATGATTTTATATCATAATGTTTAAGGAGTTTGGATAAGCCAAATGCACTTGCTATCGCATCCGGATCCGGAAAATTATGAGTCTGTATATAAACCATGTCCCCTTTGATATTTCTGACTATCTCTTCAAAACGGTTCATTGCAAATCCTCGCATCCACGATATTTTATGGAAATATTCTACAGCAACACCGAACTATTTTCAATATTTTTCATAAAATATTATATCACAAGCATATAATTATAGGTTTTAAGGAGGAAAAATGAGCACTGCCCTTTCTTTGAAAAATATTTCCTACTCATATCACACGGTACAAGGTGAAACCTGTGCTATCAAGGATATATCGCTTGATATTCCGAAAGGCAGTTTCGTGTCTGTCGTAGGGCCGTCCGGGTGTGGCAAATCCACCCTTTTATCCATTATAGCCGGAATAATCCGGCCGGATTCCGGACGCATATTGATAAACGGCCGCGATATAAGTCCCGGTAACGATTCGATCGGATATATGCTCCAACATGACCATTTATTTGAATGGCGGTCAATTTACGGCAATGTGATGCTGGGTCTTGAAATAAAACGCAGGAAAAAAACGGACGGCACCTCTTATGTCGATGAACTTCTTAAGCGATACGGTCTGGGTGAATTCAAAGCATCCAGGCCGTCTGAACTTTCAGGAGGCATGCGTCAGCGCGCAGCTTTAATCAGGACTCTCGCACTTGAACCTGAGATTCTGCTTCTGGATGAACCGTTTTCGGCGCTTGATTACCAGACCAGACTCACTGTATGTGATGATATATATTCAATCATCAAAAAGGAACACAAGACCGCCGTGTTAGTAACGCATGATTTGTCGGAGGCAATTTCAGTCGGAGATACCGTATATGTATTAAGCAGGCGTCCGGGCCGGATTGCACGTTCGGTTTCCGTCGATTTTCCGGCAGACCTGACACCTCTCATGCGCAGAAATGCACCTGAATTCAAGGATTATTTCAATATATTATGGAAGGAGCTTAACGAAAATGGATAAAATAATTTCCCAAAGCCAGCTAAGATACCTGAAAAGCCGTAAAAAACAACACTTATGCATTATTATCATGCGCACACTGATTCTGGTTCTGTTGATCGGCGGATGGGAACTATGCGCGGACATCGGCGTACTCAATTCTTTTGTATTCAGCAGTCCTTCAAGAATTATCAGATGTTTTACCGATATGGCCGGAACAGGCATAATATGGAAGCATCTGTGGGTAACCGTTTACGAAACTCTCATATGTTTCTCCATCGTAATTGCGGCAGGCATGCTATGCGCAATGTTAATGTGGCGGTTCCGGATGGTTTTCAAAATTGCAGAACCATATATTGTGCTCTTGAACAGTCTGCCCAAATCGGCGCTCGCACCGGTTCTCATAGTATGGCTCGGCAACAATGTAAAAACCATTATCGTCGCTGCGGTTTCCGTTGCCATATTCGGTGCTGTTTTAAGCATATATACTGCCTTCATTGAAACAGACCCGGAAAAAATCAAATTAATCCGTACTCTCGGTGGCAAGAGACGGCATATTCTCACCAAACTGGTCATACCATCTTCAATACCAACAATAATCAATACAATGAAAGTAAATCTCGGTCTTTCGCTTGTAGGTGTGATTATCGGTGAATTCCTGGCGGCCGACAGCGGTCTTGGTTATCTGATAATATACGGAAGTCAGGTTTTCAAAATGGACTGGGTTCTTATGTCAATTGTGATATTATGCATTTTATCGGGAGTTCTGTATAAATTAATAAACATTCTCGAAAAGAAGGCCGGACATTCAAGCTGATCTTAATGTACAAAAAGGGAGACACCCTCTGTGAAAGTGTCTCCGGTACATATCTGTTATGTTTTTCTTTTTATTGTTTCATCGGATCATTTATCTGTTTCTTATGGCATCAACAGGTTTCTTTGATGCTATCTTCTTCACCGGTATAAAACTTGCCGCTGCCGCAACAAAAATACTCAGAACAAGTATCAGCAGAATCTGTCTCGGTCCGAATGTCAGAAGACTTATAAGTACGCCAAGATCTTTTCTTATGTAATTATTGATAATCATCGTAACTGCAAACACACCGGCTGCCGAGAGCACGAAATTAATCATTGCAATTATGAAGCTTTCAGAGAAAAATATCCTGAATACATCATTACTTCTCGAACCGATAGCCCTCAGTATACCAATTTCCTGTTTCTTGTGCGCAACGCTGGTTGCGATAAAGTTTGCCAACATTACAGTTGCAAATACCGCAAAGCCGATTCCGATATACATAAATACCTTAGCTAACTTCTTCAATATTGTATTCACGGTATCAAGTTCATATGTTGTGCTGTTCTGAATCTCATATCTTATATCGCTGTTTTCACGGTAACTGTAACTTACAACTTTCATTACATCCGCTTTAGTCTGAGGCATTACACCGACAACATAATTATATTCTCCGATCTGCTTCGGATCTGTAAGTTCATTGACTCTGTTGGTGTCAGATACTATAAATGACGATGTTTTGGCATAAATGCTGTCATCTTTGACTATACCAACAATTTTATACCCGTCATACACCTCGTAGCTGCCATCATAACCGTTAATCCAGAGTTTCAGGTTTATATCTTTAAGATTGTCTGCCACACTTGTGATATCCGTATTCTCTATCGAATCGATATTAAGCGATGAAAATGTCACAATTATTTCTTTATCACCAAGCTCCTTCTTCTCTCCGTCCGTCCAGACTATATCTTCCTTAGGCACATCCTCAAAATGCACTATGCTCTCATTCGACCACAGGTTATACCCGTCATCCGTAGCATCAAGTCCGATTATTGCATTAATAGGTATAAGCTTAGGTTCATTCTGAATCATTTTATCAAGGTGTCCGTCACCGACCATTGCCGTTCCGGCAAGTCCGTATCCGGTTTCATAACTGAATTCATTATATAATGCATAATTAACAAGAGCATCGGCAGTTGACTGCCCTTCTTTCTTCTTGATAAGCGATTCGTACCTGTCCAGATTAAGTCCGGTGTCAACAATACCGGTTATTGTGTATTCTTCATCTTTAAGCTTAAGCGTCTTACCGATAAGATCATCATACTTCTCAATTTTGTCAGCTTTCTGACTGTTATCCTGCCGGTATCCTCCTATCTTAAATGATTCAAAAACATATTCGCTTACCGCAAGCTCGTTCTTGTTTCCATCCGGAAGTCTTCCTGCTGCAAGCTTAACATTCAGTTTATTCATCTTATCATTATCAATTTCGGTAAATCCACTGAAGCTCCGTGCATATATATTGAACTCTGTTTCGGTAAATTTGGCTTCCGGATCGTAGTATGAGCCTAAATCTATCGAACTTATCGGACTGAATACACCGCTGAACGGAATATTTAAATCCTGTTCCATCTGCTGCACTTCTTCTTTGCTTATCTTATAGTTTCCGCTATTCCACCAGTAATCGTTACCACCGTCAGTGCTCTTAACGCTCTTTGAATAAGCAAGATATTTAACACCACTGTCAATAAGTGAATTGGTGCATACCTTTATATGATTGTATGAACCAAATGTATCTGCCAGTCCGAAAAGTCCGAAGGCCTGACACGACAGCAGAATAGTTATGATAAGACGGATTTTCTTATATTTTAATCCGCTTGCACCGATTTTAAAGGCATTCTTAAGAGGCAGTTTTGACTTGATAAGCTTGAATGCCGAACCATCCTGTTTCTTTATTTTATTCTGGTCGGTTGCCGTGAAACGCTTGCTGTTTATACGATTTTTTCCAAGCCTCAATGTTACCTGTCCACTTCCGAGTCTGTCTATATAATCATTGATTGCCAGTCTGTCTTCCTCCGTAAGATGGTAACCTGAAGCTATCCTGACCATGTCATTATCATATATAATATTATCTTCCTGTTCCGCTTCTTCACTATCTCCCGAATATTCCACATCACTTATAACGTGGCCGTCAGCCAGCTCAATTATCCTGTCGGCATATTGTTCGGAAAATTCCCTGTCATGGGATACAATTATCACAAGTTTATCGCGCGAAAGTTTCTTTAATGTATCAAAAATCTGTCTTCCCGTATTGGAATCAAGCGCGCCTGTCGGCTCATCAGCCATTATGATCTCAGGGTTCTTGATAAGCGCTCTCGCTATGGCTACTCTCTGTTTCTGTCCTCCCGAGAGTTCGTTAGGTTTACGGTCTCCGTATCCTTCAAGGTCAACTTCCCTCAAAATATTATTTATCTCTTCGTCCGTCGCCTTGCGTCCCTGCAATTCTATAGCAAGGGCAATATTGGCTCCAACCGAAAATTCATCAAGTATATTATATTCCTGAAAAATAAATCCGACGTAAGTATTCCTGTATGAATCAAAATACTGCTGCTTGAAATCTTTTGATGACACGCCTTTAATAATTATCTCACCCGAATCATATTTATCGAGTCCTCCGAGAAGATTCAGCAATGTAGATTTTCCGCTTCCCGACTTTCCGAGAAGAAATACCATTCCCTTCTCAGGAAATCTTAATGATATCCCGTCGAGAGCTTTGACCGGTACGCCCTTCTTAGGCTTATATACTTTGCACAGATTAATTGCCTCTAACATAAATCCTCCTTCATATCGCAAACTGTACTATGTCAACTAATACAGTTAGTATGATATCATCTTTATAATCTCATGTCAACAAAAAAAGAGACTGTCGTACAGCATCTCAACATAAATGAGATTCCGCATTACAGTCTCTTTATAAAAATATTTCCAAAAAGTGCTTATGCAGCTCTATACTGTTTGATATTCTGTTCAAAATCACTTCCCGGATCACCGTAAGTTACCAATTCAAGCATTTTGTTCAGTCCAAGTGAAATCACTCCAAGAATCGAACATGCATCAACAACAATGCTTCCGCACTTAATATCCGCGTTGCATCCCGTTTTGCCCATCATGTTCACAAAATTGATAACATCTTGCTGACTGTTAAGTTTAACCATATATGTATTCATACATATCATCCTTTCTTACACACGCTATGATTTACACTGCTGTGATACAACTTCTTCAATCGTATGAATTATATGATTTTGATATTATAAATTCAATAGGAAATTATCGACACGCCGCGACAAGATACAACACGCATAATCTTATTGTCAAAAGACTTCCCAATGAGGATAATACTTAAACCACGCTCTGGCAACGATTTCATCCGATGTCACATCCTTATATGTCCAGCTTCTGGCGTCATTGGATATGGTCCGGTTATCTCCCATTACAAAATAGACATTTTCCGGAACTTTATACGGTCCAAAACTGTTCATGTATACGCCATCCGGAAGATATGTCTCCTCATACGGTATATCATTTATATATACCATATTATCCGTAATTTGTATGGTATCTCCGGGCAGGCCGATTATACGCTTGATTAAAAGCTGCTCATCTTCATCATCATAACATTTATGTCTGAATATAATAACATCTCCACGTTTCGGTTCCGCAAACAAATATGCCATGCGGAATCCCATAAGTCTGTCTTCCGATTCGATAAGAGGAGCCATTGAGCGCGTAGGAATATTAGCATTGATTACAACAAATCTGCTGACGACTATATATATCAGAACAGCGGTTGCAACCGCGATTAAATATCCAAAAATATTACGAACTGCCGATACTGCCTTAGACTCAGGCTGTTGTGCTTCAACAACTTCAGGCTGTGCATCCGCATCCGGCTGCACAGCCTTACAATCATCATCAATATTAACTTCAATCCACTCAAATTCTATAACAGAATCATTGTCTGATTTCATTAAATACCTCTGCTTACTTAGTCAGAAGTTCCATTATTCTGTTACTTCTGGCAATAAATGCTGTCATTCTCTCAGGTGCTACCTGACCGTGTCCTACCATAGCCAGATCATACAACTGTTCACAGAACATTGTAACATTATCACTCTCAGGGTTGTCAAGTATATATTTAACCAGAACATTGTTAAGGTTAAGTACAAGAGTCTCGCCCTGTGCGCCGTACATCTCCGGATCCATTCCGGACATACCGTACATCTTCATCATGTCGGCCATTCTCTTGGAATCTTCGTTGATTGTTATCATAGAAGAAACTTCTGCATCTTTGAGTTTCTCGGCTTTAACCTGAAGGTTATCCTTGCCAAGTGCCTTCTTAAATATTTCGGAAAGCTTGTCATTATCGGCCTTAAGAGCTTCTTTAGCCTCTTCGCTGTCATCCGCATCATCCTTAAAAATCTCGGAAAGATCGGAATCTATGCTTAAGAACTTAAGGTTCTCATTCTTCTGCTCAAGATGTGTGATGAACGGCTGGTCAATATTATGTTTAAGAATAACCGCATCCATTCCCTGGTCCTTGAACATCTTAATATACTGACCCTGTTCAATTTCATCTTTAACATAGAATACAGTATTCTCATGTTTCTCTTTATTCTCTTCAAGGCACTCCGGCAGGGTAAGATACTTGCCGTCAAGATTCTTGAACAGGATGTAATCATTCATCTTTTCACAGAACTTGTCATCTTTAAGACATCCGAATTTAATAAACGGACTTATGTCATCCCAGTATTTCTCGTAGCTTTCCTTATCTGTCTTACACATTCCCGAAAGCTTGTCCGCCACTTTCTTCGTAATATAATCTGATATTTTCTTAACAAATCCGTCATTCTGAAGCGCACTTCTTGATACATTGAGCGGAAGATCCGGACAATCAATTACGCCCTTTAATAACATAAGAAATTCAGGAATAACTTCTTTAATATTATCCGCTACGAATACCTGATTATTGTAAAGTTTAATAACACCTTCAGCGCTCTCGAACTCAATATTGATCTTAGGAAAATAAAGTATACCCTTTAAGTTAAACGGATAATCCATATTCAGATGTATCCAGAATAACGGCTCCTTGTAATCGTGGAATACCTTGCGGTAGAAATCCTTGTATTCATCATCCGTACATTCGTTAGGATGCTTCGTCCAAAGCGGATGTATATCATTAAGCGGAACCGGTCTCTTCTTAATCTTATATCTCTCACTTGCAGGCTTGGTCTCAACAGTCTTCTTGTTACCGTCTTCGTCCTCAACTTCCTCGGTCTTAGCCTCTTCCACAACCGTTTCAATAATGGTATCGGTATCACGAAGGTCATCTTTCTCAATCATCTCCGTCTTCTCTTCTGTGTCGTCTGCATTATCAAGATATATCTCATAAGGCATAAATGAACAGTACTTCTCGATTACTTCACGAGCCCTGTATTCATTAGCAAATTCAGTACAATCATCATTAAGGTACAAAGTAATCTGCGTACCGACTTCTGTCTTATCGCCATCCGTCATATCATATTCTGTACCGCCGTCGCATTCCCAATGCGTTGCCACAGCATCTGCCTTATATGACAGCGTATCTATTGCCACACGGTCGGCAACCATAAATGCCGAATAAAAACCAAGTCCGAAATGTCCTATAATCTGGTCTTCATTAGCCTTGTCCTTATATTTCTCAAGGAATGCTTCCGCACCAGAGAAAGCTATCTGGTTAATATATTCGTTAACTTCTTCGGCAGTCATACCGAGTCCGTTATCGGTAAATGTAATAGTCTTCTCCTTAGAGCTTACGCTTACCTTAATGACCGGCTTATAGTCCTCAGGAAGTTCATATTCACCCATAAGGCTTAACTTCTTAAGCTTGGTAATAGCATCACATCCGTTAGATATAAGCTCTCTAAAGAAAATATCGTGATCAGAATACATCCATTTCTTAATTATAGGGAATATATTCTCACTGTTAATTGACAGATTTCCATGTTCCTGTGCCATAATAACCAACTCCTTTAATAAAAAAAATCTTTCTGAAAGATATAGTAATACCATTCTTTCAGAAAGTCAAGGAAAAATTAGCACTCATTTCTGTTGAGTGCTAACAAAATATTCATTATATATTTCATACAGCTTTCCGGTTCCGGGAATCACCTCGTCCATCGGCGTATTTTCCCAAAAACGCTTATTAAATTCCGTAGAACTTTTCTCAAGACGAGCTGCATACTGGTCCGAGAAAACCTTCATGCGTCTCGATAAAATAATTTCGGCACTCCTCTTATCATAATCACTCTCGACATTATCATTGACGCACTTGATTATATAATATCCGATATCGGTTTCAACAATACCGCTAATTTCTCCTACCTCAAGCTTAAATGCCGCATTCTCGAATTCTTCAAGGTATTCTCCTCGTCCGAATTCAAGCGTATATTGCGAATCATCACTGTTCTCCCTGGCAAGTGCCACGAAATCGGTACCATCATCCGTTTGGGAAAGCAATGACTGCACCCGCTTATATGCACGCGAAACATCATCCTGACTAAGTTCTGTTCTCACACCGTCATCATCATACTCAACAGTCGCAACATAAATATACTGAACATTAATAACCCTTGCCTCATCCTCGCTGACCTCGGTATCCACTGTATCGGTAATCGTATAAAATGCTTTCTGTGCCATCCTTAAAGATGTATAGAAGTCTTCCACATCAGATTTATCAATTGTCCCATTACCATCATAACCGGTCATATACTCATCCGCTGCTTTAGCAATCATATCGCAGTCCTCATCCGTGAGTCTTATGGAAAAATCATCCGCAAAATCTTCAAGAACAGCTATCTGTTCCAGTGTATCGCGGACATTGTTCTTGACATATTGCTCTGCGGTCATGCCTTCAATCTTCTCACTCCATACTTCTGAATCGAATGTTTTCTCATAAGAGCACCTGAGTTCTCCGAGCAGCAGCATCGCCTCATCCATGCTTATCTTACGGCCGTTAATAACCGCAAATGTACTCCGCTTAAGTCCTGTCGTAAACTGCACTCTGGTACATCCTGCACATATGGTCATAAGGCACACAAGGCAGACACATACCATTATTCTGAAATGTCTACGCTTCAACATACAGATACCTTCCGTCAGGAAGTGCAAATACCTCAAGGGCATCGCTCACATCTTCATAATCACTTATATCTATTCCTTCATCCTTCATATATTCAAGGAGTTCTTTCTTATCATCAAACACCTGAGCCATGCATTCCTCAAGAAAATCAATGGCCTCATCAATATCAGCCACTACTTGTTTCGGAAACAGCTGCTCCTGGTTCTCATAAAATACTTCTGCACAAATATTATCGATTTCACTCATATTTCTGTCCTCACATTTTCTTAATCTCATGTATCAGCCGTGATACCGGAAGCCCGACAACATTATTGTAATCTCCGTTTATTCCAAGGATATATGCCGCAAAGAATCCCTGTATGCCATATGCACCGGCCTTATCCATGCTCTCACCGCAGGACAGATATTCTTCTATCTCTTCATCAGACATCGGATATACCCTGACCCCGGTTACTTCAGAAAAACACACTTCACGATCTTTGCCTATAATATCTACACCTGTGATCACATTGTGTTCCCTTCCCCGGATAAGCTTAATCATATCGAAGGCTTCTTCATATGAATGAGGTTTCCCAAGAATTCGCCCATCCACCGCCACGACCGTATCCGCGCCTATTACCAACGTATTGCCGTCCGTTCCGGACAGCCTGTCAAATACATCATGTGCCTTATCGGATGCCAGCTGTCTGACTATTCTTTCAGGGCTTATCTCTCTTATAATCTCTTCACGTTCTGAAGGAATGACCTCACATTCCACACCTATCTGTTCAAGCAGTGCAAGTCTTCTCGGTGATGCTGAAGCCAGTACTATCTTCGTATCCTTGATATTCATAACATTCTCCATTTATGTTGTACGGAATATTATATATTGTATCAAAGCGGGACAGCTTTTACAACCCTTTTATGGGTTCTGTGAGACATCTATAGCTGTCACATCAACGCCCCTGTTCTCAACCGGCGTTGAGAATACTATCTGGGTACTTGTCCTTCCGAATTTCTGAAGTCTTCCAATGAACGAGTCCAGAATCATTGTATCAGAAAAAGCAACTTTAATAAGCATTGAGAAATCACCTGTCACGCAGTTACATTCCAGCACATTTGGACACGCCTTTATAAAAGGATAAAATTCCTCCTTCTGTGCCGGTATTATCTCAAGATTAATAAAAGCCGTAATATGATATCCAAGCTTTGTCTGATTAATTCTGGCTGTATATCCGGAAATTATATTTTCTTTCTCAAGCCTCTCAATCCTCGCAGATACCGCCGGTGATGATAAAAATACATGTTCCGCCAGTGTCTTAAGCGGGGTCCTTGCATTCTGCTGCAAAAGTGTAATTATTTTCTTATCGATTTCATCCATATATGTGCCTCCTTGGGTCTTTACAAAAAAAACACCTACTGCGCCTTTCAGTAGATGTCTCCGTCGACCTTTGTTTCTTTTTTTTCATAATACATTACAAAAATAAAAAAATCAAGATTTTTTTTAATTTTATTAAGTCAAACAAACATTTTCACGTTGCGGCTTAGTCTGATTTCTGATACAATTATCATATCAATGAATGAAAGGAGCCCTATATGAGCACTTACGAAGATTTTGAAGGCGATACCGTTACGCTTACATTCGATGATGATAAAGAGGTTGAATGCGGCATTGTAGCTATATTCCCGGCCGGTGAAAGAGAATATATCGCACTTCTCCCGCTTGGCGGCGAAGAAGAGGAGAACGGTGAGGTTTACATTTACCGTTATTCCGAAGATGCAGATGGTGAACCGTCCATTGACAACATCGAGGATGATGAGGAATATGAAATTGCATCAGATGCTTTTGATGAGTTACTTGATTCAGAAGAACTTGATGAAATTCTTGATGATGATGACGAGGAGTAATCCCCGTCATCTTTATTATTGTTCCGGAACAACAGCAAAAAATACTATGTCATCTGTTCCGTTATTGATCATTGAATGACCATGTCCCTTCGGGCAGTAATGGCACCCTCCCGCTTCCACGGTTTCTGTCCCATCGTCATAGATAAAATCCGCCTTGCCTGCCAGAATATAAATGATTTCACTGTTGGTCTCATGCACGTGATATCCTATCGATGAACCCGGCTCCAGCCTGTCGTACATTATTTTATTCAGTTCATCTGCATACATTTTCGCGCAAAGCTCACCTTTTCCACCTTTAAACCCAGGCTTTCTTTCTTCAGGTATTTTATTAAAATCAATAATCATTTGCCATTCCTTCTTTCCATATGATATGATTATTATAATTTAATTTGTTCATAAACTCAATGAAAGGTTAGTATTTTCCATGAATAGAAATATATTATACAAAGCAGTTGTTTTTGATATGGATGGTGTTATATTTGATTCAGAGCGTGCGGTAATGCAATGCTGGAAAGAGGTTGCTTCGCGCCACAATATTCCCGATATAGAAAAAGCCATTCTTGCATGCACCGGAACGACCATGGTGCGCACCCGTGAAATCATGCTTAATCTGTACGGCGCTGATTTTCCGTATGATGAATATGCCAGGGAATCATCTGCAATATTCCATTCGAGATATGACGGCGGCAGGCTTCCGATGAAACCGGGCGTCAAAGAACTTCTCACTTTTTTAAAGGAACACGATAAGAAAATTGCCCTTGCTTCCTCAACCAGACAGCAGGTCGTTACGGATGAACTGCGTGATGCCGGTGTAATCGAGTATTTCGACCGTATAATATGCGGCGATATGGTAAGCCGCAGCAAGCCGGCTCCGGATATTTTCTTAAAAGCCTGCGAAGAGCTTAACATCTCTCCGTCAGACTCCTATGCAATTGAAGATTCATACAATGGAATCCGTGCAGCACATGCCGGCGGCCTACACCCAATCATGGTCCCTGATCTGCTGCCGGCAGATGAAGAGATGCAATCTCTTGCCGAGATCGTCCTTCCGAGCCTCACAAGTGTTATGGAGTACCTTGCCTGATTTCCACGTATCTCCTATTATATGGCAATCTGATATATATATCTATGTATGCCGCATCTGCTTCAAACTTCTGTACTTTATAGATAACAAAATTTTTAAAATCCTTATCCGAAACAAAGTTTTCGTTAAGTGTGTCTATGCTCTTTTGAATAACTTGAATATCTTGTTCTGTTTTCTTCTGTCTATCATACATATTTAACATTTGCACAGAAATTTCTGATACTCTTGCACTTACAAGATGCATCTCCGCCTGTGTAACAAACTGTTGGTTTTGCTTTATATAATGACGCATTTCACGAAATGCACGCATAATAAAAATGCTTTGCTGTTCTGCAAGCTCACCTCTGAGAACTGTAGCAAGCATATAAATACCTTGCTCCGTGAATGCATATGGCAATTTTTTAATGTGAAGCCCTCTTTTATTTCCATTTTCGTTTAAAGTCGCAATTTGCGACTTTAAAAAATCTTCCGGAAACCTTACAATATTACGCTTTACCTGTTCATTCAAACGCTTCACTTCATACCCATAAATCTCAGCCAAATCACAATCAAGCATAACCTGATGACCCCTTATGACATAAACCCGATTAAATATATTATCTACCGTCATTAATTCTGTATTTTCTGCCATGGCATTTCTCCTGCAAATTGTACGACAACTTGTGGCAAAAAATAAACTTCGGTAAAAACTTTACCGAAGCCTACTATCCGACCAGAACACCGTTTAAAAATTGTTCCTGAAATGCAATCTGTGCATATATTTCATCATCACCCGGAACAGTCACATCACTACGAATTGCTCCGTCTCCGCCTGTTATCCCGGTAACATAACCATAATTGACCGGATAAAATATATTCTTATGACGCGGGTGACAACTTCCCATAGGGCGGTCTATTTTTCCTCTTACCACCTGTCCTATAATATCCTGATACCTATCTGCCGGCACAGGATTTTCCTCAAATCCGAAACTTTCTGCTTTCTTTTTCAATGCATTCACTCCCCTCTACTGTGGTAAAATCAAAGTCGGATTTTTCAACAGTGTGGCAATAACCGGAGCATATTTAGATACTCCGTAGTCTTCAACAATACTGGTTATTCTAGCCCCTGCATCTTTTGATGAAGCTCCACATAAGAAAACCCTTTCATCAGCAGTTCCATAATCCAACACTATGAATCGATCATGAAATATACCGCCTGTCTTTTTCATTGATATTTTTACGGATGGATATTCTTTGCAAAAATCCGTATATTCTATATTATGAAGTTTATTATTCCCAACATTATCGCTGAATAAAGTAATATTTACTCCTGTAGGAGAATTTTTAAGATGTACCAGCGTTCTTAATCCAATATAGTTATCAACGACATATATTGACGACTTTGCCTGCTTATAAATGGACTCATATACCTCATCTGCACTACTGAATTTTGCATTAAACATGAGCCACTTGTCATCATCGTCTGAAACAAAGCTGTTCATCATATCTGCCAGCTCAGATTTTGTCACGACATCCTTCAAGCCTTCTGCAACATCTGAAATCTGCTTTTCAAGAGATATCATATCTGAGTTGATTTTGTTAATTTCTATTCTGTTGTTAGCTGTTTCCATGCTTAGCTGAAGAATTTCCCGCTGACCTATTAAATCGCGATTTTCTAAAATGTAATCTTTCATTTTCTTAAAGGTTCTTATTAATGCCTTGCTCTGCTTAACAGCCAATGGTCCTTTCAAGACAGTCATCAGCATATATAATCCCTGCTCTGTAAATACATGAGGATTATATCTACTCTTACTGTTAAGATTTGCGGTCAAAAAATTTGACCGCAAATTTTCTACCTCGTCATCCGTAAGTTCAAACATAAAATCTTCATCAAATTTCTCAATATTATTTTTTACTTGTTGATTAAATGCTTTTGTAGTATAACCATATATTTCAGAAAGATCGGCATCTAAGATTACTCTTTGTCCTCGAATTTCATAAATTCTTTCTTTCAAATATTCTTCTGTAATTTCAATCACAGCAATTTCATCTTTCTTTTTATCTTCTGCCACAGAACTCCTCCGTACATTTTACGGTCAAAAAAATTGTCCGCAATTCTCATATGACCATTTTACTGACATCAGTAAAATAGTCTATTCCTCTTTTTTCTTCATTTTGTCATAATATGATTTATACCTATAAATCGTCCGCTCACTGACATTGTTCCGCTTCGCAATCTCTACCATCGTCATGCCGCTCTCATACCCAACAACAAAATCATTGTAAATTGCCATCCACTTGGCGTTATGTTTCTGCCGACCGCTTAATTTACGATTTCTGTAATACTCCAATTTCTCCCGAAGTTCTGCATTCTCTTTTTCCAACTCCTCAATTCTTTTTAACGCCTCTTCAAGTGTTACAGATTTCTCCATTATCCTTTCCTCCGTTCATGTCATTTTCGTTTTGTCTTTATTATAAATATCTGTGTCTCTTTTGTCAATCCGATTATGTCATGTTATAATTTTTTCAATCTGTATAGGTATTTCCTCAACCGCTATCTTAGATTCAGATAAATTTCATGAAGTCGCAAATTGCGACCTCACGGTTTTTTAATCAAGATGCAGTTAATTTCCCTTGAACGTCAATGAAACTTGAAATTAATCAATCCCCCACTATACTCTCCATCTATTCCAACTTTTACAATGCTTTCATATACGCCATCAATCTTTTATACTGCTCATCTCCAAGGCTGTGAATCTGCTTTAAAATCCTAATATCCGACCTGGTAACTTCATAAATCACATCTTCATCTTTATATTCCGGATCCGGCCAAAAAAAGTATTGACAAATCAAAATGAACGATGTATATTTTCAACATGAACAGTGTTCATCTAGCAAAATAACTAAATGCCAATGCATTGGAGAGGTGTAAATTCGTGAATCATCTTGCAACTTCAAAAGAAGACATATTAGCTGCAAGCAGAGAAATAATCAAGGAAAACGGATGGACTGCCGTAAGCATACGTGCTGTTGCATCCCGATGTTCTGTTTCGACTGGGACAATCTATAATTACTATGAATCCAAGGCCGATTTGCTTGGAGATACAATTGAAAGTATTTGGCGTGAAATCTTTTTTCACCCTGAAGATGGGCAGGTCTTTAAAGATGTTGCTACCTGTATCTCATGGATTTATAAAAGACTGGAATATGGAAATGAGCAATTTCCAGGCTTCTTTTCTCTGCATTCATTTGGATTTATGAAGGATGAAAAAACAGATGGAAAGAAGAAAATGTTGCAGACATGGGGACATATTCTTAATGGATTATGTGATATATTAAAGAATGATCCTAAGATTCGTTCAGATGTATTTGATCAGCAATTCACAGAAAAACAGTTTGCAGATATATTATTTTCTTTAATATTAGTATCCATGATTCGTCAGGATTACAATCCGTCTTCGATATTAATGTTGATTAATAAAACATTATATTAATATCAACAAGACATAGTTCAATATAAAATTTCAGAAAGGATGTTTATTATGCAGGCAATTGTAGAAACTTTATTTGATACCGTATATTTGTTTTCAGTAATCACAATTGGAATTTTAATGATACGCAAAAGCAAAGGAAACCGTCAGTTTACTATGTTTGGAATTATGGCAGTTCTTTTAGGAAGTGGAGATGCGTTTCATCTGATTCCTCGCGCAACGGCGCTTTGTACAACCGGTCTTGAGAACTTTACCGTACAGCTGGGGTTAGGCAAATGGATTACTTCTGTCACTATGACTATTTTTTATGTCGTACTCTATCATATATGGCATGAACGTTATCAGATCAAAGGTCATAAAGCAACTACAGCCGCTATTTATAGCCTTGCAGGATTAAGAATTATTCTGTGTATGATGCCTCAGAATGCCTGGCTCAGTGCAGATGCCCCGCTTTCCTGGGGAATCTATCGAAATATTCCGTTTGCACTAATGGGATTAATTATCATCGTTTTATTCTATAAAAGTGCAAAAGAAAATAATGATAGATCCTTCCGCTGGATGTGGCTGACCATCGTCCTGAGTTTTGCATTCTATATTCCGGTTGTACTGTTGGCTGATGTGATTCCGATGATCGGGATGCTGATGATTCCAAAAACCTGTGCATATGTGTGGACAGTATTAATCGGCTACAAGACAATGAAAAAGGAAATTTGCCATGATAAAATCTCCTCCGTTGTTTAAATTATTGTTCATCATAGTGTAAATCTCCTCATATTATATAATCACGCTTTCTGTTTAGGTACAAACTCAATCTTAAGAGCCATTCCCATACCATCCGCTAATCTTTTAAGCAAATTAACAGAAGGATTCCTTGTTCCATTCTCAAGCTTGCTGATATCTGCCTGATTAATACCAGTACGTTCAGCAAGTTCCTTCTGTGTCATATTCTGAGAAGTACGAGCATCCACGATAGCTCTTATAACATCCATCTCCGGCTGAATAGCTTCATATTCTTTTCTGAACTCATCATCTTTTAACTGCTTAGAAAGCATATCATCAAATGTTCTCATCCTTCATCACCCTTTCTATGAAATCTTTTCTTCTATCCTTTGCAATCTGAATCTCCTCTTTAGGAGTTTTCTGTGTTTTTTTAACAAATCCATTCGTCAGTATTATTTTTCCCTCATAATAGAAAAAATATAAGACTCTGGTAATATCACTTCCGAATTTGCAACACAATTCAAATATTCCGTCATCCAGATGTTTACTGTAAGGTTCTCTAAGCATATTTCCCTTTTCTTGAAGAATCCCCAATAATCCAAATATCTTAGCTCGCATCTTAGAATTAACAGAATCCAGAAATTCTTCTACCGGAACTTCGCCATTTTCCTTTTCATATGCTATCAGTTTAAATTCTGTCATATAATCTCCTTTGTAAATATTATATGGCATATATACCATAATGTCAATTATCCATTTAAAGTAAAATAAACTTCGGTAAAAACTTTACCGAAGCCTACTATCTGACCAGAACACCGTTAAAAAATTGTTCCTGAAATGCAATCTGTGCGTATATTTCATCATCACCCGGAACAGTCACATCACTACGAATTACTCCGTTTTCGTCACAGGGAACCACTATCCACTTGGTTTCATTATCATCATACCTATGATACACTGCGATAACCTTACCTATATATTCTGTAACAGCCGAATTTTCTCCCAGAAGATACACATCCTGCTCTGCGCCGTCTCCGCCAATTATTCCGGTGACATAACCGTAATTGACCGGATAAAATATATTCTTATGACGCGGGTGGCAACTTCCCATAGGGCGGTCTATTTTTCCTCTTACCACCTGTCCTATAACATCCTGATACCTATCTGCCGGCACGGGATTTTCCTCAAATCCGAAAATATCTTTCACACTGAGACAGCAGTCGCCATGCTCGTATTTTTCTCTGATTTCCGGCAATGTGAGCCATCTTGTCTGAAGCACTTCATTAGTTGATGCTTTTTGCAAATCCGGTTCATCCGTTGTCTCAAAATAATAAGCATCTCTTATCCAGTTATGACGTTTCCCGTCGTATGTAAAAGCAACTTTAGTAGACCGGATCACTGCTTTTTCCGGCTGCAGCGTAATCCCAACCTCTTCAGATACTTCACGCAGAGCCGCATCCAAACTGTTCTCACCTGATACAGAATGTCCTGCAACAGTTTCCCATTTTAACGGATCTGTTTCCTTATCAGCCGAACGCTGCGAAATTAAATATCTGCCGGTCTCAGGATTCTTGATCCAGACCGTTATCCACAAATGGAATTCATCCTCCGAGAGTTGTCCCTGCTCACCGCGTATGCAGGTTTTCCCTGTTTTCTTCCTGTCTTTCGTATATACATCCCATACTTCACGCATTACTGTTATGTCCTTTCTGTTTTAAGTTCTCCGCAATTATTTATCCAAGGTCAAATTCTTGAGAAAATTTCCACCTTCAAAATAAATATCGTTGCCATTTTCATCTTTGAAAAAACTAACCTTCTCTGTGTATATCCATGTCCCTGCGATTTATTTGTATAACCGTATCTAATCTCGTATTCGGAGGATGCCACAATATTCATGGAAGTAAATCCTATCATTTCGTCATTTAAACATGTAGCAAAGAACATGTGCTAATTACCTTGTCTTGTAACTTCTGCCCACTTTGCAATTCGTGGTTGTAAAGTTTGTGTTATAATTATTTCAAGAGTTGCATATCATATATTCACTACTAAAAAGCATTTGACATTCTGTCATAGATGGATTATACTTTTCGTAGTGAATGAGTTACGGAAACTTGAGAAGCCCGTAACCCGAGCGGCTCCTGCGGGGGCCGTTTTGTTATATATGCAGAAAGTTTTGGAGGTGTTTTATGGCTAACAATCTACAAAAGAAGCCTTTTCTAGATTATCAGGCTCAAATTAAATATTTAAAGCAAAAACAGTTAGTCATTAACGATGAAGTTTCTGCAACAACTGCTCTTGAAAAAATCAGTTACTATGGTCTTATCAACGGATACAAGGATATTTTTAAAGATCCTGCAACTAATAGCTTTTATCCTGGCACCACCTTCGATGATATCTATAATTTGTATTTGTTTGATGCAGAATTGAGAGATGTATTCTTGAAATATATATTAATCTTTGAAAAGCATGTTAAATCATCCATTTCATATCATTTTAGCAATACATATGGTAACGGTATGGCTTTTTATCAGGATATCAACAATTATGACTATGGCAATAACCTGTCCGATGTACAGTATCTATTTCGCAAAATGAATAGCAAGATTAATGGTCGGCATCCATCTCCCCAAGTTTCTCATTATATGCATACTTATCAAGATGTACCTTTATGGGTTCTTACCACCGACCTTACCATTGGTGAAACTGCCAGCATGTACCGTTATTTAAAAGGGCACTGCAAAACCCTTGTATGTAATGATTTCCACCATATCGGCAGAAATGAACTTGGTAAGATGCTCATCATCCTCACTAAATACCGCAATATTTGTGCTCATGGCAATCGCTTATTTAATGCAAAAACCCAAGATTCCATTCCTGACCTTGTCGCACATAAGAAACTGCATATTCAGAAGGTAAATTCCAGATACCAACAGGGCAAATCCGATTTATTTGCTACAGTAATTTCATTGAAATATTTACTTGATGCCGCTGATTTTCGACAGTTTTATTATGAATTAAAGAAAGTCATTAAAAAATATAATTCATCTGATAAAACTATGGAATTGATGGGGTTCCCGGCTAATTGGATGTCCATATTAAAAATAAAAGTATATTAAATTACTTACATCTATAAATCAAAAATAGTATTGTACATAATGATCAGGTTACAGAAACTAGCTATAACTGTGACCATAAGGAAGACCTGCTGGACTTCCTTTTTTATTGCAATAAAATCTCCACCGCTACCGGTGGATGAATACTAACCGCCTCGAATTGCACACAGTTAAAATCCGAATCCTGCAAATTAACTTAGAAAACTATTTTCCGTATGGTGTTTTAGGTTCTGCTACCATCGACAGCGATTTCTGACTGTTCATGTCATAATTCACTGTCTTATGCTCCAGCTCAGTAAAAGTAGACGAACCACCGATACCGAAGTACTTTTCAAAGAAAGTCTTCAGCTTGTCAATGACACACTGTTTCTTCTTGGCTCTGCCACCACTGCCAAAGCGTGAGATCGGTGGCATAAGTTTATCTACGTCTGTTCCGGCTGTTTTGATCTCTCCGTCACGGAACGCATTCTCCATGAACTTCCGTGTATCTTCCGGCTTCAGCTTTTCTTCCGTGATAATCGCATTAAGGTCGTGGTCTCGCTGTTCCACCACATACTCATGCCATTCATTCACGACATCATCCACATCATTGATTCCTGCAATAAAAGTTTCAATGAGCTGTTTCTTGCTACGCAGTTCCGGGCTGGCATCAATCGCCTTATTGATGGTAATCAGGACCTCCTTATCTTCGCAATGAGTATCATGATACTTCTTTACAAGCATGAGAATATAATCAATGTTAATTTCTATCTGCCGGATCAGCTCAATCTCAAATACTACATCATCCGTAATATCCGCGCTTTCCTGACGCTTGCGTTTCCACTCATCACGCAAGTCCTGATAGCGTCCAAGGTAATCCTGTAAATCACGTTCAGAAATCAGCTCTTTCCCCTTGAAATCATCAAAGGAAAGCAACAGATTTCTCATACGGAGAATTGCACCAAACAAAGCAATAAAATCCTTCTGGTTCTGTTCTCCGACAATCTGTGGCTCTGACAACGGAAACTTATTATTCAAATCTTCCATCATATCCACATACCCCGGCACCTGCTTACCATCTACAGATTCATATCCGTAATAATAATCCTTAAAGCTCTGCAGCAGAACAATGCCTCCGGCATTCTTGTCTCCGAACAGGGATATGGCACTATCCACTCGCTTTTGCAGATTTCGGAAACATACAATATTTCCAAATGTCTTGATGGAATTTGAAATACGATTGGTACGAGAAAATGCCTGTATCAGCCCATGCATTTTCAGATTCTTATCTACCCACAATGTATTCATGGTTGTGGCATCAAAACCTGTAAGGAACATATTTACTACGATCAGAATATCCAATTCCTTGTTCTTCATGCGAAGTGACACATCTTTATAGTAATTCTGGAATTTATCACTTGAGGTATCGTAATTCGTATGGAACATTTCATTATAATCCTTGATGGCTTCTTCCAGAAATTCTCTGGACGGCTGATCGAGGGCAGATGTGTCCTCTGAATTTTCTTCATCCAAAATACCATCCGATTCTTCCTCATTCGCACCATAACTAAAAATGGTTGCGACACGCAGGTTCTTGGTCGGGTCTGCTGCCATCAGCTTTTTGAATTCCTGATAATATAGTTTTGCCATCGGAACGCTTGATACTGCAAAAATGGAATTAAAACCGCTGATACGCTGTTTCTGCTTAATTTCCTCTACCTCGTCCCGTTTGGCAGAAGCCACCTCCGCAATATTAGTCAGCGTATTATATATGTAAGTTTTATCCCCACGATAGGTCTTCTGATCAAAATGTTCCAGTATGTACTGTGTTACAATTCGGATACGCTCAGGAGACATCATAACCTTTTCACGGTTGATATCCCAGACCATTTCGTCTGTGATTTCTTCTTCCACATCCATCGTTTTAATATAATCCACCCGAAATGGAAGAACATTTTTATCATTAATCGCATCTACAATCGTGTAGCTGTGGAGTTGGTCTCCAAAGGTCTGACCTGTAGTAAAGAATTCTGGATTCTTGGCTCTGCCAGAATTAACAGAGAAAATCGGTGTTCCTGTAAATCCAAACAGATGATATTTCTTGAAATTCTTCACAATCGCAGTGTGCATATCCCCGAACTGACTGCGGTGGCACTCATCAAAAATAATAACGATATGTTTCGTATAAACTTCATGCCCCGGATTCTTTTTTATAAAAGTAGCCAGTTTCTGGATTGTAGTAATAATAATGTGTGCGTCCGGGTCTTCCAACTGCCGTTTTAATATAGCAGTTGAAACATTACTGTTGGCAGCGTTCTTTTCAAAACGGTCATATTCTTTCATGGTCTGGTAGTCCAGATCCTTACGGTCAACCACAAACAGCACCTTGTCAATATAAGGCAACTTCGATGCCAATCTTGCCGCCTTGAACGAAGTCAGCGTCTTGCCGGAACCTGTGGTGTGCCAGATATAACCACCACCCTCGACACTGCCGTACTTCTTATAATTATTGGCAATTTCGATACGATTAAGAATTCGCTCCGTAGCCGTAATCTGGTACGGACGCATGACCATCAACATATCCTCAGATGTAAAAATACAGTACTTCGTAAGGATATTCAGAATCGTATGCCTTGCAAAAAAAGTCTTTGTAAAATCGATCAGATCAGGAATCACACGGTTATTGGCATCTGCCCAAAAGCAGGTAAACTCAAAACTGTTACTGGTCTTGGTTTTACTTGCTCCCCGTTTCTCATGCTCCTTTTCCGCATTCCGTCTGGTGCTGTTAGAATAATACTTTGTGTTTGTACCATTGGAAATGACAAAAATTTGAATGTACTCATACAGTCCGCATCCCGCCCAGAAAGAATCCCTCTGGTAACGGTTAATCTGATTGAACGCCTCACGGATGGCTACACCTCTGCGTTTCAACTCAATATGTACAAGAGGCAAACCGTTTACCAATACTGTAACATCATAGCGGTTGTCATGCTTTGCACCATTTTCTGTGCCAATCACATACTGATTGATGACCTGCAACCTGTTGTTATGGATGTTCTTTTTATCTATGAGTGTAATATTCTTGGAAGAACCGTCATCACGAGTCAGAACTTGAACATTGTCCTCCTGTATCTTCCGGGTCTTTTCCACGATATGCTCATTGGGATTAGCAACAGCATTTTTGAAAAAATCATCCCATTCTGTATCTGAAAACTGATAGTTATTCAGTTCCTCTAATTTCTTACGGAGATTGGCAATCAGGTCTTTCTCCGTGTGAATCGGCAGATATTCATATCCCTGTTCACATAGCAAACGGATAAACTCCTGTTCCAGTGCTGCTTCGCTCTGATAACTGTCAGAACGCTTCTTGACTGGCTCATATTCTGTGACAACGGTATTCTCCGATGTCTCCGCTACAATATTAAAGTACGACACATCCTCGCCTCCTTACTTTGGTAATTTGTAACTGTTCAGAGCCAAGCAGATTTCCGATGAGAGTGAAAGCCGTGCTCGCACGAGCGAACACTCTTATCCAGAAATCTATTTGGCGAATACGCCACACCTCCAAAATGCGTAGCATTTGGGAGGCTGGCTCTGAACAGTTATGATAATTCTTTAAAAGACAGTAACTTATCCCTGTAATACTCATACTGCTTCTGGCGTGCTTCGGTTTCTGCCGGAAGTCCTGCGGACAGGTCATTGCAAAGGCTATGAAATTTATTCAACACATTCACAATTTCCTGTTGTTTTTCTATGCTCGGAATAGCAAGCTGATACTCTGCAATTGTTTTTCCCGTTAAAGATGCTCTGGTTGTAAATGCACAATGGCTTATAACATACTTTCTGAAATCTTCTGTAGCAAAACAAAATGCACAATATTCCGGTAACAGATAATTTGTTTTTGGAGTTGCTTTAATGGTAAATCCATTAAATACACAATCGCCAATATCATCAAGCATTACCGATGACCAACCAACATCTTCTGCTGTCTCTGACGTTCTGGTAAAAAACACATCTCCACGGTGGACTCCCAACTTTTCAATTTCTTCAGGAGTGCATTCAACCAGTGCGGTAATATCCTCTCCCTTAAGAAATCTGTTATTATAAACATCCGTATATCGGATAAAAGGAATACCTGAACCAAAGAAATCCTTTCCTTTGCTCAATCCATTGCGGAAATCAAATAGACTTCCCATCGGCAGTGTAACATAGCCAAACACGTATTGAATGAGCTTAATTGCGCTCAGCTCTGTCTGTCTGTCTGTCTGTCTGTCTGTCTGTCTGTCTGTCTGTCTGTCTGTCTGTCTGTCTGTCTGTCTGTCAGAATTGTCGCACCCTCTGCTGCGAATGTCAAGAGCAAATCACGATAATATTCATATTGCTTCTGGCGTGCTTCGATTTCGGCTGGCAAGCCAATATTCAGATCAGTACAAATGGACTCGAAGTTATCAAGCACCTCTACTAACTTACTTTGTACATCCTTAGATGGAACTGGTACCTTATATGCAAGCACCTTCTGAAAATCCAGAGAATCCACTGTTCCACCTTGCTTTTTCGTTTTTACCAAAATGTCATTTCCTTTTCCCTGTATTACATGAAAAGCGTACCTCGGAAGAATGTCTTCATTAACAACAAGCATTTTTATATCCTGATTAATGGTAGTTTCAAAAGGTACATAGGCAACTGGAAAAGTATGTTTTAAAATTCCAGACCTTGTTACCACGGCAATACTATTTGCCGGATATACTGTCATAGATGCTTCTTTTACTGCCTTTTCTGTAATGTGGTTCTGTGTATCTTCTAATGTTGACGATTTCATGTCTTTTGATGAAATCCAAGGGATTGTGCCTTGATCCCAAAAACTCTTTTCTGACATAGATGGCGTTTTTCCACCAGACCACTTTCCCAACTCAGCAAGTTGCTTCATTGGATAAATTTCATCATGAGAAAGTACTTTATCTCTGTAAAATTCATACTGTTTCTTCCGAGCTGTAAGCTCGGCTGTTAGCTCGGCTGTTAGCTCGGCTGTAAGTAACGTGAAAGAATCCAAAATATGAACTATTTCACGTTGTACCTCCAGAGGAGGTACAGGCAAGCTAAAGTTCTCCACATCGGAGATGTGGACATGAGGGACTCCACCTCCTTTTTTTGTATCAGAAATTTTATCTTGTATATTTGTCATAAAATAATACAAATATTTGGTTTCTGTAAATTCATTTCCTTTAACAGTGAAGCAATCATTTGCAAAAATAGGAATATTCCAATACTGAACATATCCTGCCCCCGCTCCACTCCCTGCAACAGTTATAGTTTCTCCATCCCGATTCGAAGAATTACAATAAAAAGCTGGCTCTTTGCCACCCGATATTACCGGTATATCTCCGTCAACAGCTTTGGCTTTTGTCAATGATGTTCCTCTTTGCATATATGAAACTTCACGCAATTTTTTCACTTCAACCCCATTAGGACAAAGTTTTTCAATTAATTTATCTAGTCTGCTCATCGCATCATCTCCGTTATTTGTTCATGTGAATAATCCTCAACTTGCTTTCGCAGGATATATTCATCACTTGTCGTGTACTTATCATCATATTTCGTCTTTGCAATTGGAGAAAAATAATAACCATAGCTTTCCAATACAGGGCTAAAATCACTTGTAACTGCGCAAGCCACCTTTGCTGTGTTCTTTCCTTTATAATCACCTAAACGTAATGTAACCTCACGAAGTGAAAGTTTTTTAAAACCTTGTTCAAAAAATAAAAAGCAAATGCCTCCCACTCTGGCTTCTGAGTAATATGCCAGACAATCTGGCTTTTCACGTCCTATTTTATCAATAAACTTTTTTTCGCTACGGGTCAATTCTTCATGGTTGCCAACTTTTTTCAAAATCTTATCAAAACCAAAATGAACACCATCAATTATCCGAATATTTTCAGCCGGATAAATTGTAGGAATAAAGCTACTCCCATCATCATATGCCCAAAATGTCAAAATATTATTACCTGATCCCCACTTTTTTATTTCTGCCCTTGCCGTTTGTGGACTATCTGCCCAATATGACAGCTTTTGACCAGGAAAGAGATTTGAGTACCTATTATCTTTTCTACTTAATCTTAGATTTCCGCTATGAAGTTCACTTACTGTTTTTCCATAATAACTATTGTTAAATTCAAGGCATCTAAAAAAATTAAAATCATGTGCTTCTATTATCGGCAATTCCTGATGTTTCCATATATTCATTCCCCAGTATTGATTCGGGAAAAATTCTCCCATAAATCACACCTCGATTTCTGCGATAATCTTATCAATCTCATCACGGAGCACCTGCTCACGAGCAACTATTTTCTTAATTTCTGCATTCAACTTCATAATGTCAATTTTTTCTCTGGTATCTTCGGCTTCGACATAAGTGGATACAGACAAATTGTAATCATTGCCGGATACTTCTTCATAGCTTGCCAGGTGTGCAAAATGCTCCACTTCTTCACGCTTGGCAAACACATCCACAATACGGTCGATATTTTCTGGGGTCAGCTTATTATTGTTTGTAACTTTCACACACTCGCTTGTGGCATCAACAAACAGTGTCTTGTTATCTGCTTTATTCTTTTTCATTACCATGATGCAGGTTGCAATCGAAGTGCCAAAGAACAGATTACTCGGCAACTGAATAATGCAATCCACATAGTTGTTGTCTACCAGATATTTACGGATTTTTTGCTCTGCACCACCACGGTACATAATTCCCGGAAAGCATACGATGGCAGCAGTTCCATTGGATGCAAGCCATGACAGACTGTGCATAATAAACGCCATATCCGCTTTGCTCTTAGGTGCCAGAACTCCTGCCGGAGCAAAACGAGGGTCATTGATGAGCAATGGATTTTCATTTCCCGCCCACTTGATAGAATATGGCGGATTAGACACGATCAACTCAAATGGCTCATCATCCCAGTGCTGAGGACTGAGCAATGTATCTTCACAAGCTATATCAAATTTATCAAATCCCACATCATGCAAGAACATATTAATACGGCACAGGTTGTAGGTTGTGATATTGATTTCCTGTCCATAAAAGCCGTTACGGATAGCATCCTTGCCAAGAATTTTCTCTGCCTTCAAAAGCAATGACCCAGAACCACAAGCTGGATCATATACTTTATTGATTTCCGTTTTTCCAACAGTTCCAAGGCGTGCGAGTAGTTCGGACACATCTGCCGGAGTAAAGAACTCTCCACCAGATTTTCCGGCATTCGATGCATACATAGTCATAAGATACTCATACGCATCACCAAAGGCGTCAATGGAATGATCTTTCACATCTCCCAGATTCATTTCACCTACACCATTCAGCAGCTTTACAAGTTTTTCATTACGCTTTGCAACCGTAGAACCCAGTTTATTACTGTTTACATCATAGTCATCAAACAGTCCGGCAAAGTCGCTCTCTGCCTCGCTGCCTTTCGCTGATTCCTCGATGTGACGGAACACGCGCTCCAGTGTTTCATTTAAGTTTTCATCATTCGCAGCATTGGCACGGACATTACAGAAAAGTTCACTCGGAAGGATAAAAAATCCTTTTTCCTCTACAAGTCCTTCTCTTGCTTCTTCTGCATCCTCATCCGGCATTTTTGCAAAGTCAAAATCGGTGTTACCTGCATCTATCTCACCGCTGTTTATGTAATTACACAGATTTTCAGAAATATAACGATAGAACATCGTGCCAAGAACATAATTTTTGAAGTCCCAACCATCGACTGCTCCACGCAACTCATCTGCAATTGCCCATATTGCACGGTGCAGTTCATCACGTTCCTGTTCCTTTTTGGTATCAACCATTCTCTTTTCCTCCGTTATTATTTTCTCATCATATGTTATAAATCATATCATAATAATACTTTTTTTTCAATCTGCGCATACAATTCACAAATCATAAAAAAACATTCCAAAACCGGTAAGATTAGTGTTCTGGAATGTCCTCATAAATCAACATTGTTTTTCCATACATATGCCTTTATCTACTCATGTGTTTTTCCTATCTCCACTTCAAAAGCCCCACCGTTTCCACATTTCCGGTTCCCGGGAACATGTCCACGCAGCATGCCTTCACAAGCTTATACCCACGGCTTTCAAATATCTTCACGTCACGCGCAAGGCTTGTAGGCTTGCACGATACATAAACTATCGTATCGACGCCGAAATCGATAATCGGGCCGATTGCTTTCGGATGGATTCCATCACGAGGCGGATCGAGTATGATTATATCGGGCTTGTCCGTGAGATCTCCGACAACCTTAAGGACATCACCCGCTATGAATTCACAGTTGTCAAGACCGTTAAAATGTGCATTCTCGCGCGCAGCCACAACGGCCTCCTCCACGATTTCAACACCCACAACCTTGGAAGCGACAGGCGCCATCACCTGTGCAATCGTACCGGTGCCGCTGTAAAGGTCGAACACGACCTTGTTCTTAAGCTCTCCGACATATTCACGTGTCTTGGAATAAAGGACCTCAGCGCCGAGCGTGTTGGTCTGGAAGAACGAAAAAGGCGTAATTTTGAAACGTAAGCCCAGAAGCTCCTCGTATATGTAATCGCGGCCGTATAAAATATCGGTTCCGTCATTCTGAACCGTGTCGGCCAGACTGTCATTATGTGTATTGAGAATACCGGTTATTGTTCCGTCAAGCTTAAGATCCAGAAGGAGCTTGACATATTCCTGAAGGTCCGGGGATTCCTGGGTTGAAGTCACAAGGTCGATCATTATCTCGCCGGTCTTATGTGCTTTGCGCACCAGGAGATGACGAAGATAACCCTCATGGCGCATCTTATGATAGAACTTAAGTCCGGTCGCGGCAAAATAGCGGCGGCTTGCGCTGAGAATAGCGCGGTAGTCGGAATCCACTATCTGACATTCATCAACTGCAGTGACATCGTAGAAACTGCCCCTTTTGTGCATGCCGAGAGAAAGCGGTCCGTCCTTATATTCATCGCCAAAAGAAAACTCCATCTTATTGCGGTAACCACGGGTTATCGGGCTTCCTGTTATTCCTTCAAAAACATAATCCTCTGCCGCTTCATCAAGCATTGATTTTACCTGGGTTGCCTTTATTTTAAGCTGCTCCTCGTAAGGAATGCTCTGGTATGTGCAGCCTCCGCATATGCCAAAATGGGCACAACAATCTATGGCACACTCAAGCGGTGATTTTTCAATCACTTCCAAAAGCCTGCCCTCGCATCGGTCTCCATGCTTCTTATTGATGACGAAACGCACCTTCTGTCCCGGTATTACATTCTTGACCGTGACTGTTCCGTCCTCGCAGATTACCCTGCCTTTATTCGGAAAATCTACTGACGCAACTGTTCCTGTGTATTCCTGACCTTTTTTCATGCTGCTCGCTCCACGCTATTTATTTCGTTTTTTTATAAAAAGTGCCGAAAGGCATACTATTATTCCGCCTAATAAAAGGACTCCGTAAATTATCCACTCAAATGTGGAAATGTCCTTCTCGATTATAATCGTTGTATTTATCAGAATCGCAGTCACGATTATCACTGCGCCCGCTATGGCCACAATCTTAGAAGCCATCAGATGCGGTTTGACTATAAGCATTACTATTCCGGCTGCAAGCGGAAGGATCACAAGCACTGTTATCCACCACGAATACACGCCGCCAAATGACAAAAGTTCTGTACTAACGCTGGTCTTAGATATAAAAAGTCCTACTCCTGCCGCAATCATGACAAGTCCGATAATAACACGGATAAGTTCATTCCTTGCCTTCTTATTCATATCAGCCTCCATGTCACTGTTATTAATCAATATAAGAGTGGGGATTATAGGTAACCAATCCCCACTCTTGTAAATTCACTGTTCAGAATCAATTATTCTTCTTCAAAATCGTCTGCATCATCGAAGTCGTCTTCAAAGTCGTCCTCGTAATCTTCGAGGTAGTCCGGCTTAAAATATCTGTACAATGCATATGCGATTCCGGCTACTGCGGCTACAACGCCAACGATTGCAAAAATCTTCAATACCTTATTCTTGCACTTGCATTCCGGTTCCTCTGTAACGGCTGCCGGTTTGAAATAATCATAGAATCTGGAATCTGCAAAAAGTTCATTAATCTTCTTCATAGTTCCATCCTTTCCGTGCCCCCTTCGGACCACTAACTAAAAATATTATATTTATTTTATCACAAAAAGTTCGAATTTACCATAGAAAATATATTAATTTTTCACAAAAATCAAATTTTCTGTAATTTGGCAAATGATGCGAACATCTTCTTGGTACCGCCGTTTTCAAAATCAACCGTAACTTCGTAATCCCTGCCACCGCTCTTGATTTCTTTAACCGTACCCGTTCCGAATTTGATGTGACGTACCTTATCGCCTATGCCGTATCCGAGTCCTACATTGCCTGCTGACGGTTTCTTATCGAATATATCTTCCTTAAGTACATCATGCTGGAAGGACTGAAATCTGGATTCACCGGCTTTACGCGGCGGAAGATGGAAATGATCCTTGTCCGTCCCGTCGGATGTAAGTATCTTATGGGCCGGTCCCTGTGTGCTGTTAACCATGAGTTCCGCAGGTATTTCAGATATAAATCGTGATACCTTATTCATATGCGTCTCACCGCGCACCATACGCACCTTGGCCGCACTCATGATGAGTTTCTGCTTAGCTCTCGTAATTCCCACATAGCACAGTCTTCTTTCTTCCTCAAGTTCAGAAGGATCATCTGAATCAATACACATATAACTCGGAAAAAGTCCATCCTCCATGCCTGCAAGATATACTATCGGAAATTCCAGACCTTTGGCGCTGTGAAGTGTCATAAGAGATACTACATTATTATTGTCATCCATATTGTCTATGTCAGCAACAAGCGCAACTTCTTCAAGGAATCCCGACAAAGTCGGTGTCTCCTCTCCATCCTCGTATGTCGCCGCCTTGGATATGAGTTCGTCTATATTGGCACGCCTTTCCTCAACTTCCTCCGGGCTGTCATTCTCGGCAAGATAATCCATATATCCTGTTTTCTCGATAATATCGTTAATAAGCCTGACAATTGACAACTCGTGCAATTCCGCGCGGAACAGCCTTATCAGATCGGTAAAAGGAGTTATCTTAGATGCACTTCTTCCAAGACCCGGAATATCCTCGGCCTGTTTAAGTGCTTCATAAAAACCAATATTTTGCTCATCGGCATATGCCTGTATCTTACCGACACTTGTTGCGCCGATTCCACGCTTCGGAACATTGAGGATACGTCTTACCGCTATCTCATCCATTCCATTGTCGATTGTTTTTAAATATGCCAGAATGTCCTTTATCTCTTTGCGGGAGTAGAAATTGATACCGCCATATATACGATAAGGTATATTATGCCCAAGAAGTTTCTCCTCTATCGCACGCGACTGCGCATTGGTCCTATAAAGGATAGCACAATCATTATATGCATATCCGTCATTAATATTCTTCTCTATTCCGAATGCGATTCCTTCCGCCTCGGCATAACCGGTCTCATATACATTAAAAGCTATCTTATCGCCGGCATCCTGCTCGGTCCAAAGGCTTTTGTCCATACGGCCGGAGTTATTCTTAATAACGGCATTGGCCGCATCAAGTATATTGCTCTTAGAGCGGTAATTCTGCTCAAGTTTGATAATCTCCGCTTCCGGAAAATACTCTTTAAAATTAAGAATATTGCGTATGTTGGCACCGCGGAATTTATAAATTGACTGGTCATCATCACCCACAACACAGAGATTATGGTACTTGCGCGCCAAAAGGCTTACTAATTTAAACTGTGCTGTATTGGTATCCTGATACTCATCCACCATTATGTATTTAAAACGCTCCTGGTAATAATCCAGAACATCATCATTCTTCTCAAATAGTTCAACAGTAAGATTGATTATATCATCAAAATCAACCGCATTATTCTTCTTAAGGCGTTCCTCATATACTCTGTAAACTTCTGCAATGCGCATCTGCGTATAATCATTGTTTGCCCGCGTATACATCTCATCCGGCGTTACCAATTCATCCTTCGCCGCGGATATTCTGCTAAGGAGCATTTTCTCCTTGTAGACCTTGGTATCCACATCCATGCTCTTGCAGACTTCCTTCATAAGGCTTTTCTGGTCATCTGTATCATATATAGTAAAGTTGGTCCCGTATCCGAGCCGGTCAATAAAACGTCTCAATATCCGCACACAAGCCGCATGAAATGTCATTATCCACGCCGCATCAGCTCCGCATCCGACCAGGTCATCAACTCTCTCACGCATCTCTCTGGCAGCTTTATTGGTGAACGTGATTGCCAGAATATTGTATGAATTAACGTCACAGTCATCTATAAGATGAGCTATTCTGTGTGTAATGACACCTGTTTTGCCCGAGCCCGCTCCGGCAAGTAAAAGCACCGGGCCCTCGGTCGTAAATACGCCTTTTTTCTGTTGTTCATTCAATCTGTCATATATACTCATGTTATTATTTCCTATTGATTATTAACATTACCAAATCCTGCATTAATCTGTGCCTGACGTACTTCCGCCGGATAACTGAAATTGGCAATCGTAAAAGATGTTATGCTGATTCCGTCCTTAAACAATTCCATATCAAGGTCTTCTTTAATGCCTGCCGCAATTTCTTTTGCATTCATCTGAAGATTAAATATATCCCTGCCTTCCTTCGTAATCCACTTCATAAGAAGGCTTCCCAGAACGGACACCACACGGTCACGCAGATCGTCTGTGGTATATACAGTCCGCACCCCGGCATATTTATCCATGGCAGCAATATAATCTGATACTTTACACCCGAATGTACCGAAAGCGCGTATCGGAAGACCGGTTGCAAATCCCTGCACCGGAATCGTTACCGGGCTCTGTGTTCCCCACTTAATCGTGAGTTCCTTCGTATTGACAAACAGAACCTCACACCTGGATCTGTTATCAACGTCAATATCGAAGCATCCTTCATCTTCAAATATTCCCTCAATACGTCCGTTCACAAGATATACTGCATTCTGTCCCGGGCGCACCACAAGATGGCACCCTTTCTTCAACTGTGGCTCAGGCCATTTATAAAAAATTATATCTTCTGAGTTCTCAACCCATTCTACGACATTGGACATACGTCCGCCAAAAAGTCCCATAATTCTTCCTCTCTTATTAATAAAGTCTTAAAGAGGGTGTCCACAGGACACCCTCCGGTCTTATATCATATTCAGATCAATAAATTACATACCCATCTTAGCCTTGATAGCTGCAAGTTCATCATCAACTGCCGGAGCTGATACCTTATACTTGTCTTCAAGATCCTTGATGCTGTTGTCAGCGCCTGCTGTGTTAAGTTCTGCCATAGCATTGGCCTCATCAAGCATTCTGTCAGCCTTAGCTTCCATTCTGTCAAATGCTGAAAGACTGCTCTCTGCTTTACCCATGCCAGATGTCATCTTATTGACTGTCTGCTGAGCCTTGGCAACCTTCATCTTAGCCTTAATGGTGTCACGCCTTGAATCAAGCTCGTTAATATCATTAACAAGCTTATCATGCATCTGTCTCATTTTGGCAGCATTATCAGCTGCAAGTGTATATGTCTGCTGGAATGCCTGCTGCTTGGTAACAAGTGTCTGCTTCTTGGCAAGAAACTGTCTTGCATCATCGTCATTACCTGCTGCAACTGCCTTCTCTGCGTAAGCCTGAAGCTTATTAATCTCTGCCGTACACTCATCGAGTTCTCTCTTGGCTCTCTGTTCATCGGCCATAACAGATGCTGTCTCTGCTTTAACCTTTCCCAAATCACTCTGAAGATTTCTCATGTACTGATCAATCATCTTCTCCGGATCCTCACACTTATCAAGAAGTGCGTTAATGTTAGCGGACATAATGTCCTTGAATCTGGAAATAATACCCATTGCCTCTTACCTCCTGCGGTTAAAAATATGCGCCCATATATCCGGGCTGTTTATAATTAATATGAGTATAACATATTCCCCCGTTTCTGTCACGAATATTTTATTTTTCTTGTCATATGGTTTGCAATACTATATAATAGAGTAAGGCAGTACACATACTGCGATTTGAAAGGACATATATTATGGCAGATTCAACAACGGATCTTTATACCCGCCTTCTTCGTGAACTCACTAAGATTGATTATGTGAAGCCGGGTGAATTTCCTAACATAGATTTATATATGGATCAGGTTACCACCTTTATGAATACCCACTTATCCGATTCCAAGATTAAATCGGACGATAAGATCCTGACCAAGACAATGATAAACAACTACGCCAAGAATAATCTGCTGCCGCCGCCGGTTAAGAAGAAGTATTCCAAAGAGCATATGATTGTTCTTATTTTTATATATTATTTCAAGAATATACTTTCCATAAGTGAAATCCAGGCAATGTTAAATCCATTGACCGATAAATTTTTTGATCCGGCAGGCAACTCCGGCAAGATAAGCATGGAAGATGTGTATACTGAAGTTTTTAACGCTATTAAATCTCAGCTTTCCACGATAAACACCGACATCGAAACTAAGATTGAAGTTGATAAAGAGCATTTTAACGATGTGAAGAATAAGCAGGACCGCGAATTCCTGCAGAAATTCTCCATGATATGCATGCTCGGATTTGATGTTTTTCTTAAGAAACAGATAATCGAAGGGCTTATTGACACTATTGTCTCCGACAAGGAGAAGTCGGAACATAAAGAAGCAGAGCGCAAGGCCAAGAAAGAACCGGTCAAGGCTCCGGCCAAAGCTCCGGCATCCAAGGAAACACATAAGAAATAATAAAAAGGATATCCATCGAGGGTATCCTTTAATATTATTTATTCTCGTATAATCTCTTAAATACCATATCGTATCCGTCGCATCCATAATTAAGCGAACGGTTGACGCGGCTTATCGTCGCGGTGGATGCCCCGGTCTTATCGGCAATATCACGATATGTGCTGTTCTCGCGAAGCATCTTGGCAACTTCATATCTCTGTGAGATTGAAAGCAGTTCATTTACCGTACACACATCTTCAAAAAAAGCGTAGCACTCTTCCTTATCCTTCAGACATAATATTGCATCAAAAAGATGGTCAACTTCTTCGGTTCTTATATTCTTACTCATATCCGGTCTCCTTTTGTGATAATGACTTTCACGTAATAAAATTTTAACGCATTAAAGTATTCTAGTCAAGCACAAATTTGTTCAGCACATCAACAATACCATTCTCATCATTAGAAGGTGCAATGTAATCGCCTTCTTTTTTTACGGTGTCGTTGGCATTGCCCATCACAACGCCCATTCCGGCGTATTTAAGCATGGATATATCATTATATCCGTCTCCAAAAGCCATCAGTTCCTCTCGTCTGCAGCCAAGATGATTTAACAATTTCTCAAGAGTTGCGGCCTTATTGATTCCCTTCGGAAGTACTTCAAGGAAAAATGGTTCCGAACGATAAACATCCAGCCTGTCCGAAAGCCTTGCGTGTACTTTTTTCTCAACCCCGGCAAGGTAATCTCCGTCTCCGAGCATGAGGAATTTAGGCACTTCAAATGTGAGATACTTTTCAAGATTATCGACCTGTTTAACACCGAGTCCGTTAATCCTTGATTCTATTTCAATATATTTGTCATCTATATTCTCAGATATTACATCATTTCCCTGATATGTCATAAGGTTGACCTTATATTCTTTTGCAATCGCGCATATCTCATGATAATATTCCATAGGGAGAAAGGTCCTGCTTATCGCCGTACCTGTACTGCAGTTCTCAAGGAGACCTCCGTTAAGCGCAAGAACATATCCTTCTTTATCCGGAAGCTCCAGTTCATTAACGTATCTGATGACTCCCTGCGGCGGCCTGCCTGTAGCGATTACAATCGTGCAGCCCATATCTGCTGCCCTGAGTATCGCAGCCCTGGTCTCAGGCGTTATCTCCTTACGCGAATTGGTCAGTGTCCCATCTATGTCAAATGCAAGTACTTTATATTTCATCATGTCCTCCGGTTTGTTTTATTCATCATATTGTACAGAAACAAATTCCGTACGGTATTTATTAAGATAAATATCCTCGATATTATAACTTATGACAGCATCATATTCGGCCACATAATCATATGACACATTTATTTCTCCGTCATATGTAATCACCGCATCTTTGTCTCCTGACGAATAATAATAACTTTTTACGAAATTCCCGTCATAATCATAATAATCATAATAGAACTGGATAACGTCTCCCTTCTCAAAATCGATCATGCTTCTTGAAGGGAATGAGGATGTATCATCTTCCGAATCAATATAATATCCGACAGCTTTGCCGTTCTTATTATTGTTGTTATCCCAGTAAACCATTATTTTGATATCTGTTTCGTTATTAAGCACTGCCGGCACATATCCGTATGAATATTCCTCACCGTCCGTCTTGGTTCCTTCTTCCTGCGCATAGAACGGTACTATCATTCCGTTTAATGCAACCCATGTGTAATCAAAATCGACAATAAGATTACCGTCATCATCAAAATCGTACACATTATTCATACCAAGGTCAATATATCCCGAACCGTCATCAAGCAGTACCTGCAGTTTTAACTGTGATACCAGGTCCCACTGACTGTCACTGAGTTTTAACAAATAATGTCCGTTTTCATAATCAAGTTTCAGGTCATCCTGTGTAAGCTGCTCTGTCTGCGCAACATATTTTTCTCCGACAGATGCATCATACCAGTCATATTGTTCATAATCGTTATCGTCAAAAAGCCAGCCGAAAAATCCTCCAATCGAGTCATTTTCCTGTGACGTATAAGCGACAATATTGGCGAAAACATCAAAAAAATTCTCATATTCACTATATCCTAGCACATCTCCGAGATGATCTGCCGTATTCTGGTATGCATCAAGATACATATACGGATAATACATTGAAAGTCCGCAGGCCTCATCAATATTGCTTACATTATATACAACCGCTTTATCCAGGGCATGCAGTAAATCATCCGAACCTTCAACATCAAGTCTTTTAACATAATCCTTTATGTCTATCTGATCATATTCTTCTTCTCCGTATGATTTTGCATTGCTTCTGGCTTCAAGTATCTTATAATACCCATTATTTTCCAGACTGTCAAGCGACCTCGTCATATATGCAGCAAGTTTCTCCTGAACATCAAAAATACAGCTCAGATCAATAACCGACATTGTCTTTACGTCCCAATTATCATCCTCGTTGTTATTGATATATCCATCCGCAATCATTTTACAGATATCAGCTGCCGCCATATCCGGATTATCATCCAATGCATTGAGCCAGTCTGTGTAAAACCAGCCGCCTCCGGGTTCAGTCTCTTCTGATGCAACAAGATAACCGGCATAATCTGAAACAGCTGCTGCCGTCTCAATTCCGGCCATCAGGCATGCATCGAATCCGATGAAATCCATATGTATGCCCGCATCCTTAAGTGCCCACGCAACATCATCAAGCATCAGTTCATCATCCGTGAAATATTCATCATATCCGAATCCCATAGCTGCGCCGCCGCCATGATTCCAGAAAATCAGGCTGTATCTGTCAGCCGGACAATTTCCGGCTGCCCACGTTATAAAATCAGATACGTTTGATTTGTCCACCATACTTGTTCTGCCAAGATTCTCTCTCTCAGTTATTTCTTTATTCCTGATGACAAAACGCTGTGTCTCTCCTCCGGTCACTTTATTATTATGCCATTCCTTCGTACCTCCGGTCTGAAGTACGACGGTCACATTATCGCCTATCCCGGATTCGATCATTTCATTGATATCTTCGGTTGCACAGGCAGCATCGCTTTCAAGATCTGAACCTATCATATATACCATAACAGTATAATCACTCTTATCATCCGGTTTACCGGATGTACTCTGTGAAATATCGTCAAAAATTATTCCGCCTGTCACTACCATGATTATAAGTCTTATCACTACAACAAGCGATATCCCAATAATTGCCATAACCTTTTTGCCGTTATGTTTTCCGGTTGTTTCCATTTTCCCTCCTGTATCCACACACTCTTACAACGATATATTACACTATTTTTAACCGAAAATAAACCTTTATCTTTTAATGTTTACTTTTTTTTCGAAATGGCTATAATGTTAGGGTGACAGGAGGTGTTACATATGCCGGGTTTTGTAACTCATTATATTTTCGGCGTTAATGCTTATAAGCAGATTGATAACAGTGATATTCATAATATAATATATCGCAACAGACAAGCGTATAGTCTCGGGCTTCAGGGGCCGGATTTATTTTACTATTTTATGCCGGCCTCACTTGGTTTCAAGCCGAATATTGCCAATATCATACACAAGAAGAAGACCAACGAATTTTTCAGACAGTTGATAGCGTCGGTTTCATCTCTTACAAGGCATCAGGACTATGAGACCGCTTTTGCGTATATCGAGGGATTTATGGGTCACTATCTTCTGGATACGGCGATGCATCCTTATGTATATTCAAGAGTCGGCACTTCGATTTCTAACCGCACGCTCGGCGAGCATTTTGCAATTGAAACCGATATAGACAGAGAAGTTCTCTGGAAATATAAGAAAAAACACCAGACGGATTTCCCTCATTCTTCATGTATAAGGCTTTCACCCCGTGAGCGCAGTGTTATTGCCAGAATCCTTAGCATTGCCATACTTGCCACATACGATATTAATGTGACTACCAGGCTGATCAAAGCTGCTATGGTAAGTTTTAAAATTGAAAGTTCCATGCTTATAGATGAAAAGACATACAAACATAATATTATCCAATTCATTGAAAAACGTACACTTGGATATAATATTATCTCTCCGTTACTGATCAATGAAGTCAGACATGTGGATGATCCATGCAACCTTTCACATGAGCGCTGGGCTAACCCATGGGATAAGGAGAATTGCAGTACGGAGTCTGTTTTTGAAATAATGGAATCCGCTGCTTCCAAATATGCTTCGTATATGATCAAGATGGCCGATGCACTTGATGATGCATTTGAAGTCATTGAAGATAATTCTCCAGCAATTCTTGAGATGTTATGCAACAATTCATATAACAGCGGTCTGGACTGCCGCAAAAAGCTTAAACGTGACAAATAATATTTTAAAAGCCGTTGGCATTTAAACCAACGGCATTTTTTTATCTATATTTTTCTATCTGTTCTTTAATAAGTGCACCATCATCGAAATAATTAATCTTCATGGATGCCCTTACCTCAGCAAGTGTCTGGGCTGCCACAGCCTCTGCTTTACGGCTGCCTTCTTTGAGAATGTCATATACAGCAGGTATATCCTTCTCCCACACTTTACGACGTTCACGAATCGGAGCAAGTTCCGACTGTATTACATTGTTAAGGAACTTCTTAACTTTAACATCGCCAAGTCCGCCCCGGCTGTAATGTGCTTTAAGTTCATCCAGATCCTTGTACTCAGGAAGAAACTCCTCAAAATGTTCAGGCTTGCAAAAGGCATCAAGATATATAAATACAGGGTTGCCTTCAACCTGTCCCGGATCTTCCACACGAAGATGATTAGGGTCGGTAAACATTGACATAATCTTCTTGCGGACATCTTCTTCCGTATCCGAAAGATATATGCAGTTACCGAGCGACTTACTCATCTTAGCCTTACCGTCCGTGCCCGGAAGTCTTAAACATGCCTTATTCTCCGGAAGAAGAATTTCCGGTTCTACAAGCGTCTCACCATATACCGTATTAAACTTATGAACTATTTCCCTTGTCTGTTCAATCATCGGCATCTGGTCTTCACCTACGGGAACAGTCGTCGCCTTAAACGCTGTAATATCTGCCGCCTGGCTTATAGGATATGTGAAAAATCCGACCGGAATGCTTGCCTCAAAATTACGCATCTGTATCTCTGACTTAACTGTAGGATTACGCTGAAGTCTCGACACTGTCACAAGATTCATATAATAGAATGACAATTCTGTAAGTTCCGGAACCATTGACTGTATAAAAAGTACCGACTTGGCCGGGTCAAGTCCGCATGCCAGATAGTCAAGTGCAACCTCTACTATATTCTGCCTTACTTTCTCCGGATTATCGGCATTATCGGTAAGTGCCTGTGCATCCGCAATCATAATATATATATCATCGAACTTACCAGAATTCTGTAATTCCACACGTCTCTTAAGTGAACCTACATAATGTCCGACATGAAGGCGTCCGGTAGGTCTGTCACCCGTCAATATAACTTTACTCATCTTAAAAACCTCTCGTTTCAATAATGTGATATATTTAATTTTATAATATCATTGTAAAAAGTCAAGTACAAAAAAACCGCCCCTCCGGTATGAAGAGGCGGTTCTGTGTCGGTTACTATATAATTTAGAATAAATCAACTTTTCCGGCATATTTGCTGTTAATTACATAATATGCTGCTGATTCTTCCGGCTTAAGATATACCTGAAGAGACTTAATTGATGAAGCTCTGTGTCCGTCTGCAACATAAGCCTGTGTAGCTCTTTCAATCACTGCATCAACCTTAGCTTCCTGTCCTGCGAACTGAACATATACTTCTGATACAAGTTCATTCTTCTTCTCTGTAACTTTAGCAGCAGTCTTCTTAACTGCTTTCTTAACTGTATCTTTAGTCTCTGTTGCCTTATCAGCAACTTTCTTAGACTCTTCCTTAGCTGTTTCCTTAACCTCTGCAGCTTTCTCTGAAGCAACTTTAACTGTCTCTTTGGCAGCCTCTGCTGTCTTGGATGCTACTTCCTTAACTGTGTTTTCTGCTTCTTTAACCGTTTCAGCTGCCTTAGCCGCTGTAAACTTAACTGTCTGCTTGACTCCGGTTGACTTTCTAGACATAACAAATTCCCTCCTTGAAAATAAAAATATCCACAAATATGTATATTTTGTGTCACCTGTCTTAAACACGGATATAATATAACTCATTTATCAGAAAAAAGCAAGGATTATTTATTATCATTGGTAAAAAGCCTTAAGCAGAAATTATAAAGTGCATTCTGCCATACCTTTGTCTGGTGTCCGCCAGCTGTATCATAAAATATATGCTCGATTCCTTTTTCGGTCATCATCCGGTCAAGATCATATGTCACCCATCCGCACACATTATCTTCGTTGCCCACCTCTAACATAAGAAGTTTAAATCCGCCATACTCCGGGTCGATCACCAGGTCATCCAAAAGCGGATACATAACCGTTTTCTTTGATTCTCCTTTAACAACACCCGCTGTTGAAAATGCCCCGACATATCCGAAGATATCCTGGTGTTTGAAAGCAATGTACATAGTGTTACGGCCACCCATGGAATTTCCTGCTATTGCAGTATTATCCCGTCCGGTTTTAACAGAATATTTTTCTTCAACATACGGCATAAGATAATTGATCAGGTCTTCTTCTGTCTTGTCATATATCGCAATTCGCTCTTCTATCGGCAGATTATCGGCATCTTCTTCTTTATTTACTTCACTGTTAGGAAGCACAACAATCATATCCGGAACATTATTAAAATAATTGAGATTATGGATTATCACATCCGCATCCTTATTAATCCATGTTTTATGGCTGCCTCCGAGTCCATGCAGAAGATACAACACAGGATATTTTTTATCATCGTCATAATCATCCGGCAGGATTACGGCTGCGTGTCTGTAGGTATCTGTTACTCCTGAATAATATTTTATGACATCAGGTTCTCTGTATGCAAAGCCCGGCTGCTTCGTGGCGAAGTAAGGGTTATCGTCCATATACTGCGCAATTCCCTGTTCATTGGTCTCCTGCTCATATGAAAGAACTTTCTTTCTGATATGATTTCTGTAGGAGTCTGCACCAAAAAGGACTGCAGCCACTGTCACGATAACCGCCGCACACAAAGCAGCCGGTATTATCACTTTTCTTTTTGAAAATTTCTTTTTATCCATTATTTCAAGTGCTCCTTGGTTATTCTTTATCAGAGTATAGCACCTGAAGTAAGGTTAAGGTCAATATTAATTTGAATTTTTTACAGCTTTTTTATAAATTTTACTGCCTGTAATCATAACTGTCACAACAGCCGCACCAAGCATTATAACAAGCTTAAACAGTCTGCCATCGCCGGCTCCTACATCCGGATCTTTCTCTTCCGGTTTATTATTACCGCCGCCATTATCGCCGCTGTTATCGCCACTGTTATCACCACTGCCGTTACCACTGTTGTCACCCGAGGGTGTGTCGTTGTCACCTGATGGTTTATCATCCTCTTCATCTGAAGGCTTGTCATTGTCTTCATCAGATGCCTTTACAAGTGTAAGTGTGAAGTCATCAAGTGTTCCCCACGCGCCGGATGGGAGTGAAAGTGCTGCGCCGATTGTAACGGTTCCGTCTTCACCTACAACAATCTCTTCGATAACAGGGTTCTGCCATGTGGTCCATCCAACAAGTTCAAATGAAGCATCCTGTCGTACACCTGATGATATGGCATAGATTGCATTAACTGCACCGGCTGCATCTCCGCCCTGTGCTGAAACCGTAAATCTGTATGTTCCGGGTTTAAGACCGGTTATTGTCTGAGATACGTCAAATGCATAATCACTACCCTTCCAGAAATGAAGCGAATAATCTCCGCTTGCTGCATCAGCTGATTTATTCTGGTAATCTGTTGCATCCGCATCTCCTGTGATAGCCCACATGCTTCTGTCAGAATCTTCAAAACTTGGATTGACCACATAATTATGTGCTTTTACATTGACATTTAAGACAGCCTTTATATCACATCCCTGAATTGTTCCGTAAAATACATATGTGCCTTCTTCTAATGTAGATACGTCAGTGCCATTGGTATCCCATGTTACATTTCCTTCTCCGGTAGTTCCGTCATTGTAATAAACAACAACCCTATCCGGAAGTGTAAGTGCATCTCCGGCATTGATTTCTACATTAAGAGCTTCGGCCGAATCTACTTTAACAGTTGTCTTTGCACCGGTTCTGACATATTTATACACATTGAGTGATGCTAATGGTTTTCCTGCAAAATCAAACATAGCCTGATTGTCCCATGCACTTCCTCCATACCATACTCCTGCATCATCCGGATCATATTCAACGGCATAGCTTGATGCCCAGCCTGATCCTTTGCTTTCCCATATTGTTTTATTTGATGTAAGTATATCCTGCGATACCTCTCCGTTCTCATAAGCATATTTAACAGGAATCCATGCAGGTTCCCAGTAAAGCATACCTATTCCGGCACTTCCGATGTCTGCAACAGCCTGAATTACATCCCTGACAACATTTGCCTGTCCCTGTACTGTTGCGCTGTATCCGCTTACAAGATCCGTTGCTGAATTTTTAATTGTGTTTTCATGTCCGTCTCCATCCTGCATTGTATATGCATATGATGTTTCGGCAACCATAACTTTCTTGCCGTATGTATCGGCAATATTTTTGAGCACCGATGTCAGATTGGACATTGTTCCATGCCAATATGTGTAATATGATGATGCAAAAACATCATAATCAACATTATTGGCTGCCAGCTTTTCTGCAATCGAGGCATAGCTTCCGGCATTTTCAGGGTTAGTAAAATGCAGTGCTATAAGTATATTGGCATCGACCGCTCTGACAGCCTCGCTTCCTTTGTTATACAAAGCGCACTTGGATGTCATATCTGTTTCGCCGCACATACCGTTATTGGTTTCGTTTCCAACCTGCACCATTCCAACATCAACTCCGGCAGCTTTTATTGCTGTTAATGAGTCATATGTGTAATTGTAAAGTGCTGTTTCCTTTTCTGTAAGGCTCATGCTGCTCCATGCCTTCGGAGCTTTCTGTTTAGCCGGATCTGCCCAGAAATCGGAGTAATGGAAATCAACAAGTACCTTCATTCCCGCATTAGTCGCAAGCTTTCCGATTTCAATAGCTTTATCAAGGTCATTATCACCTCCGCCATATCCGTTTCCGTTTGCGTCATAAGGATTATTCCATACTCTGACTCTTATCCAGTTAACACCGGAATCAGCAAGGAGATTGAAAAATCCCTGTTTATCGAGCGCATTGCCATCCCAATCATAGTATACAACACCTGATTCTATTTCAGAGATGTAAGATGATACATCTACTCCTGTAATAAAATCATCCGATAATCCCTTTACTTTTTTGACAAAAATATCTGCATCAACAGTCGTATCTGCTTCTTCCGTATCTCCGTCAGTCTTCTCAATCACAAGATTATCGATATTTCCCCAATATGTTGCTGTTTCCGTTCCGCCAAGTGTAACCGTAACCGTACCCTGTGCGTCAAGAATGATCTCGTCAGATGTAACTGTCTGCCACGCATCCCATCCTGTCGTTGTTATTGCATCTGATGTGTAAAGCTGTGTTCCATCAGCTGCTTTCACCGACAGCTTAAGTCCTGAATTCATTTCTGCTCCGGATATATCAAGCGAAACCTTGTATGTGCCGGCATCAAGTGTTCCCGTCGTATAAGATGCGCTCACTTCCGTATCAGCTTCATACCACGGTAATGTAAGCGTAAATGTTGTGTTATTTGACGCATACTGATTTACCGATACTGTTGCACTGTCCCAGCTAAGATTCCATTCATCCGCCGTACCTGTTTCAAAATCTCCGTTGCCTAACATTACATTCTGGGAACCCTTTACGGGCGACAACGCCATTGAACCAATTGCCATTGCCGCCGCCAATCCGACAGCCGTTGCCTTTCTTACAATACTCTTCATAAAATACCTCCATAGATTATAAATGCCTACATGCGCAAACGGTTGCGCTCTCCATGGTTTGAGTATAACACTTTCACATATTTTCGTCAATGCAACATAGAAATATTGTGAATATTTAACAAATTCTTTTGTTGATTATTGATAAAAACCCCTTGTCCATGGTTTATCGAACCGCTGAACAAGGGGTTTATTATATATCCGCGCTACCGTTTGCGTTGTCGCTATTACACTTTATTCTTCTGTATATTTCTTATTATTCTCTATGGTAAAGCCCGGTTCCATCATTCCCGGACACTGATTTGATCCGTCATTGAAAATTACAAGAGCAGCACTCCAGTCATTCTCAAGCACATAACTGTAAAGTCCGTTGCCTTCATCAGTCATCGCAACTCCCGGCCATGCAGCATTCTCTTTAACTTCCGACGATGACTCATCATATACATAAGCATTGACCGTATTCGCCCATGCTGCAGGTTTCTGGAAATATATTTTGGTTCCGGAACTGTTAGTCATCTTATGTGTAAATACATATGTCATTACAGTCTGGTTATTTCCTGATTTAGCTGTAAGTCTGAGTGTCGCGGTATTATCGCTTCCTGCCTTGATTTCAATCTTATCACCGTCAGTATAAGCTGTCTCGGCACCTCCGTTTAAAGAATATGCCGCGCTGTCAGCATTGGATGCCTTAAGTGTTACCTGAATGGAATCTTCATAAAATATGCATGATGTTCCATCCTCAATCTTAACCTCCGGCAATGTACCATATTCTTCATATCCGTCATTGCAAAGGATTATTGCGCTTCTCGCCGGTATTGTTCCCGTGATCTTACCGCCATCAACAGTATATTCCGTGCTGTTATCTGCTCTGTTAACGTATTTGCCGTCAGCAAGCGACACCTCACAGTTAATCTGCTTATCGGATGAATCACTGTTTACAACAACAAGTCCCTTGTTTCCTCTTTCAACCATGATAACAGATGTATCATTATCCGGATTGCTTAATTTCTCACTTTCTCCGGTAACTGCCTTGTTAAAGAGTTTGGCAGCCGCTACCGTTGCATCTTTATATAAATAGCTTCCGGCTACTCCGATTCTGTTCATCGCGCCCCACATATTATCCGCGCTGCTTCCGTAAGGTCTTGCAAAAAAGAGTGCGTTTCCATTCTCCCTTGCTGCAAGAAATGCCCATCCGAGTTTAATATCCTCATCCGTAAGTGATGTTGATTCCTCTCCGGTATATGTATCATGTGACTCAACCCATGTTACTGTTGATGCATCTCTTGAACCTACGGCATAATCTTTAAGATCTCCGGCATCCATTTTAGCTGATTTAATTGCTGTTCTTAATTTATAACCATATGAACTTGCCGTTGCCGCGCCTATCGTGTCAATATAATCTGCAATTCTTTCATTATCTCCCTGAAGAACTTCTCCGTAATTAAATATATTATCTGCATTATCTATTTCGGTAATAACTCTTTTCCAGAAATTATTTTCGGAAACACCTGTATCCTTAGGGTCATCTTCAAGTCCTATGTGCTTAGCTGTATCATATCTAAATCCATCAGCTCCACATGCGATACACTCGTTAAGGTATTCAATAAAATAGTCCTGAAACGCCTTATTTTCTGTATTCACATCATACAAGCCACCCTGACTGTATAAGGTACACTGAGCTCTGTCTGCATAATCTGTTATATCTTCCTTACCCGTTGAATGGTAAAGCTTATCGATTCCGCCGACAGCATTGATCAGATCCTGTGAAACGGCACTCTCATCGCCTGTAGTATGATTTGGAACAACATCAACTATAACCTTGATTCCATAACTGTGTGCTTTCTCACACATTGCCTTGAATTCTTCTTTGGTTCCGAGCTGATAATTTCCTATCTTCCAGTCCGTAGGCTGATAATGGTAATACCACTTGCCCTGTCCCATAAGTTCCATTCCGCCATTACCGCCGACAATACATTCATTGGCAGGGGATGTCTGAATAGCCGCATATCCTGCATGAGCTATGTCTTCCATTGATTCGCTGATGGTATTGAATGACCACGCGAAGCACTGGAGTATCGTGCCATTGATATTTTTACCGGACGATTTATCAGGCTTTTCAGTATTCTGTGAGTTTCCGGCTTCCGTACTTTCAACTGACGTTTCACCGGCCTGTGTAGCCTCATCACCTGTGTTGTTTTTCTTTCCGCATCCGGCTGCAGCAATAATAACAAACATGCATGCCAGAATTAACGACAAAATCTTTTTCTTAGTCATCTTCGTTCTCCTTAATGTTAAGATTTAGCTTCGAACTAATTCTATCATTGCAGTCATTATCTTTAAATATTAGATTTCTTAGAAAATATGTTGTTTTTTTATGAACTTTGGCGGTTTCTTAATATTCCGATTATTCCCGCAGCACTGACGACGGCCGTTATTGCTTCCGATACCGGATACGCACTCCATACTCCGGTCATCCCTGCTATAGCCGATAAGATGAAGGCACATGCGATTATAACAATGAACCCCCTCATAAGCGATGTAACAAAAGCCAGCCTGGCCTTTTCCACCGAGCTGAAAATATTACTTCCAACGATATTGATTCCCGCAAATATGAATCCCGCAAAATATATATGCATTCCGTTTACCGCCATCCGGGTAAGTCCGGCATCATTATCCCTGTTAAATATACCTGCTATCTGCGGTGCAAAAAACGCCGCACATACATATATAACCGTACCGATTATCACTGCGGTTATCATAGCTAATCTTACAAGTCTGTTCATATTCTCCGTCTCACCGCGTCCGTAACATGAACTTAAAAGAGGTTGCGAGCCCTGCGCCACACCATTAAGTGTAGCAACCGCAACAAGTGCCGTATTAGCTATAATTCCGTATGCAGCGACTCCTGAATTACCCGCCAGGTTAAGTATGATATAATTAAATACTACCGTTATGACACCTGATGACATTTCTCCCACAAATGCTGATACTCCCACCTGACATGAGTAAAACATCCTTCTGACTGACGGTCTTACCGGCCTTAAGGAAATCGTACTCTTTCTGCCAAGAAGATGTGTCATACATATTCCGATTCCGACAACCGGAGAAAAAGCCGTAGCAAGCGCCGCTCCTTCCATTCCAAGTCCGCACGGAAACATAAGAACGTAATCAAATACAATATTGAACAAACTGCTTAAAAGCGTGGCAAGCATTGCAAGGCCGGGTCTGTTATCATTTCTGACAAATGCATTGCAGATATGATTACAAATAAAAAAAGGTGCAAACGACATAAAAATCCTTGTATATCCGCTTCCCACAGCAATAATTTCTTCATCTCCGCCAAGAATTCCTATTATCCTGTCCGGAATGGTTACTCCGACAACTGCAAATATAATTCCTATAACAATGCCACATTCTATCGAATTCATAAAGAGGCTCCTGCATTCATTTCTTCCGTGGCTTGCCGCTACCGAATACCTGATTGCCGCTCCGACACCTATCATAAGTCCAAGTGCAAATATAAAATTATACAATGGCAGTACCAGATTAAGGGCTGTAATGCCGTCTGCTCCGACCGCTTTTGAAATAAAGAAAGTATCTGCCAGTATATATAATGATATTCCAATCATTCCCAATATGTTCTGCGATACGTATTTTGCAAATTGCCTTGTTACTTCTTTCTTATTCATTCTGTATATCCTCTATCCGCAATATAGTCTCTGTCCCACATGAGAACCTTTAACTTGTCAGCCGCTTCCTTTGCAGGTGCCGTAAAATAACTGTTAGTCATAACCACTCCGACCATCCGGTCATAGAAATCCTTAGCCGCGTATACTTCCTGTACGGACTTAATTCCAACCATATCAGAATAGCATTTACATTGTATTGCATATGTCACGCCATCCCTGCTTGCTAATATGTCTGCCCCAAAGTCCCTGCTTGCTTTCGTTGTGATTACTTCATCAAAACCATCCAAAGCCAGCATCTGTGCGCAAAAAGCCTCAAACTCATGTCCTTCCATGTCATCTATCGAAAGTTTTCTGTGTCTTACGGCACGTCTGATCATAAGTATTATTGTGAAGATTAAAACAGCGGCAGCTAATGCCACCGCCGTAGTTATTATCTGTTCCTTAGTCAATTGATTCCTCCGAATCGTGCATTCCGCAAATATCCCTTGCAACATATATACCACTCGCTGATGCATGCGAAAGTGAATGAGTCACACCACTGCCATCGCCTATTATATACATGCCATCATATTTACATTCAAGATGTTCATTAAGTTCAACTTCCATATTATAGAATTTGACCTCAACACCATAAAGAAGCGTATCATCATTAGCTGTACCCGGAGCTATCTTATCAAGCGCATATATCATCTCAATAATACCATCAAGGATACGTTTCGGAAGAACAAGGCTCAGATCTCCCGGTGTAGCCGACAATGTAGGTCTTACAAGTCCCTCCTCCATTCTCTTGACATTACTTCTTCTTCCTCTTATAAGATCTCCGAAACGCTGTACAATTACACCGCCGCCGAGCATATTGGAAAGTCTGGCTATGCTTTCACCGTATCCGTTACTGTCCTTGAACGGTTCTGAGAAATGCTTGGCAACAAGCAGTGCAAAGTTAGTGTTCTCCGTCTGCTTGTCCTCTCCTTCATAGCTGTGTCCGTTGACGGTAATTATACCGTTGGTATTCTCATTAACAACTATACCCTTCGGATTCATGCAGAATGTTCTTACATTATCCTCAAACTGCTGCGTACGGTATACTATCTTACTTTCATAAAGTTCATCCGTGAGATGTGAAAATATAACAGCAGGCAGTTCAACACGCACACCTATGTCTACGCGGTTGGACTTTGTCGGTATATCAAGTTCCTGACATACATGTTCCATCCACTTACTTCCGCTTCGGCCTACAGAAACCACGCATTTATCGCACTCATAAACCTTATCGTCTTCACATACTACTTCAAATCCGTTGTCCAGCACTTTTATCGACTGTACCGGAGTATCGAAATAAAAATCAATTTTATCCTTAAGCTCATGATATATGTTATCAAGAACTATATAATTAATATCTGTTCCGAGATGACGTACTGATGCATCAAGAAGCTTTAGCTTATTCTGCATGCAGATTTTCTTGAACTTGGTTCCGGCGGTTGAGAAAAGTCTTGTTCCTTCTCCTCCGAACTTCATATTAATATCATCCACATAGCGCATAAGTTCAAGCGCCTTCTGTCTTCCGATATATTCATATAATGTTCCGCCAAAATCATTTGTTATATTATATTTACCATCTGAAAAAGCTCCGGCTCCGCCGAATCCGCTCATAATCGAACAGCTCTTGCAATGGATACAGTTCTTAACCTTAACCCCGTCGATCGGACACTTTCTCTTTGCCAGAGGATGTCCTGCTTCAAATACCGCGATACGGCAGTCAGGTCTGTTATTGATGAGCTCATAGGCAGTGAAAATTCCACCCGGTCCTGCTCCTATTATTATAACGTCATATTTACTCATATATTATACCTCCTGTTGCATAATATCCCCAATTCAGTAATCACTCAAGTACATAATTATATCTTATTATCCGGCAACTTTCAACTGTTATTACATATATTTTCTGAATCTGTTCGGAAGATTCTGCCTCTGCAGTCCGGGGTTATATCTGGACTTGATTGCAATGTTATCTTCAAAGACTTTCCATAATTTTCCAAATTCGTCCGTTATCTCCTTATCTCTTATTATAGCAAGCATATCATCTTCTATGTATGTCATATAACTTGCATTACTGTCATGAACGCCGGCAAGACCTCTTACGACATCGATTATTATAAAACGTTCCTGCTTCAGCCTGTCTTCGAAAAACTGCATCAATATCTCGCAAATATTATTCTTCGGCTCTATTCTTGCAATCAGATATCCCTTACAGTCGCGGAACCTTAAAAAGCCTCTTATGTGCTGATATTCACGCTGACTCGCTCTGTGCAATTCAAACACACGCATAACGTATTTATCATGCAGATCATTCACTATACCGCATCCTACCCGAAGTCCTTTACGTATAAACTTAAATATCGCATCTCCGCGGTCGTCCGCCCCGGATACGGCTGCAAAATATATCATCTCGTATGCATCATATCCCATAACCGCAATAACTTTAGCTGCCACGCGTGATGCCTTAGCGCTGTCAGTAACTATATCAATATAATCGGCAAACCATTCGATGTTGCCCTTACCTATACTGATTCTGCTGTCATTCACGCCTGCTGCCCATGCATCGAACACAGCTGTAAGTATTCCATCGACGGTCCCGTCACAACAACATACTATCATGGCCACACACCTATATCTGTCCGGATATAACACCATATGAATTATTCTGCATAAACCCTTCCGGCATTATATCCGCATACGTATCATCATCAAAAAACGAAATCTGCTTATATGTCAGATTTCCTATCCGCTTGCGTATATTCATATCCGCATCCGCAAGATTACTTACAATAAAATCTTCATTCATCCTTATTCCCTGATACATCATCCTGCCCGAACATGTAATGAAATACACTGCGCGCTTAAGCACAACGCCCATCTTACGTATATCTTCAAAATCGAGTCTCGCACTCTTACGCGCATTAACAATACGCCTGGCTGAATTCGTACCTATTCCCGGCACCTTAAGCAATGTATAATAACCGGCCCTGTTAATCTCTACCGGGAACTGTTCCAGATGTCTGACCGCCCAGTCGCACTTAGGATCGATAAAAACATTAAAATCAGGTCTGTCCTCCGATAATAGATCCGATGCCTTAAATCCATAAAAACGTAACAGCCAGTCTGCCTGATACAGCCTGTGCTCCCGTAAAAGAGGCGGTCCCGCTTCTGTGGAAGGCAATGCCGAATCATTATTGACATTCACGAATGCCGAATAAAATACTCTCTTGAGCCCGTAGTTCTTATATAAAGCTTCTGCAACGGTTACCAGCTGATAATCGTTCTCCGGTGTCGCACCTATTATCATCTGTGTACTCTGTCCGGCAGGAACAAAACGCGCATTGTCATGTTCCGGATGCATAACTCCATAATTAACAACATTCCGCTCTGCCAATGATTCTCCGGTGCCGCCATACTCCTTAAAAGTAATACCATTGCCATATGCCACTTGATTATCATTCAATCTCAACACATTATCCTTAATCCCGTTCTGAATCTGTCTCATCGGCGTCAGGATATTATGTCTGGACTTATTCGGAGCAAGGCTCTTAAGCCCATCCGTAGTCGGTAATTCAAGATTCACACTCATTCTGTCCGCATACCATCCGGTCATCTCTATAACTGACCTGTCAGCACCCGGTATCGCCTTGACATGTATATATCCCCCGAAATTATATTCGGTCCGCAGCCTGTATACAACCTGATACAGAAGTCCCATCGTGTATGTGGGATTCTTCACAATACCGGAACTTAAGAATAATCCCTCTATATAATTCCTCCTGTAAAATTCCATGGTGAGTGTACATATCTCATCAGGTGTAAACGAAGTCCTGACAACATCATTGGAGGATCTGTTAATACAATAACGGCAGTCATATATGCACTCATTGCTCATAAGAATCTTCAAAAGAGAGATACATCTGCCGTCCGAGGCAAAGCTGTGACAGATTCCGCATGCTGCGGCGCTTCCTATTCCGCGCCCGTTATTGGAACGCTCTGTTCCGCTGGAAGTACATGCGACATCATATTTAGCTGCATCGGAAAGAATAGCAAGCTTATCCGTTATATTAAGGTTATCACATATATTCAAAAATCCCGCCTCCATACCGAACATTTGTTTGTAAAATCATTATAGCACAAACGTTCGATATGTCAACGGGATTTTATTTTTAATTTTATTCGGAAACAATTGAATCCTCAGATATTGTTATTACAGGCCTTACTCCTATATCCGTTCCGATCACATAGTAACCGTCACACGCAAACACACCTGTTGTATTGGTAAACATCTCAAGTGCCATATTGACACCGCATGTTCTGAGCCACCATTTACAATATCCGTTCATGTCTGTGTACACACCCCTGTCCGATGCAAATTCAGTAGGCTTACACAATCTGTCCTTGTCTGACGCTTTTCTGTCGCCTGCAAAACCGTTAGCTCCCTCGCTGCATTCTTCAGCCGAGAAAATGCTTACCATATCACTAACTCCGCCTCCGGACACCAAACCATAATCCGGATTACGTGATGATGACGTTGTCATACTGAGCATATTTTTCTTCTGTTCATCATTAAATGCAATATCATAAAATGTCTTATTAAGCCAGTTTCTTAATGAACTGTTATTCCAGTCAATATCGCTGTATTCATCATTAAACTGCACCGCATCTATCGCATATTCACTCATGAGAACGCATTTGTCCTTGTCCTCACTGACAACTCTCCATGTAATATCATTCATTACATAATAACTGTATTTTCCGTCTTCACCGGTTCTGAAATATTTAATGCCTTTGACCTCGGCTATGCCGTTGTCGTCATATTCCGCATCGGTTATGCTCTTTGTAAGTCCGTCCGCTTCCACGCGTTTGTCGGGATACATGCCGAAAAGAACTGTTTTCTCACCGGATCTGACAGGAGCATCATTATGCACCTTGTAATCAGGATTGGAATAATTGTCAATAAGACCTTTCACTATATCAGATCCCGACATAAGAATGCTTTGTGCCGCAGCACTGTCGCCCTCGGCAACCAGGATGTCCGCATATTTGTAATAAATATCTTTAACCGTGTCCGGTACTTCCTTATCACTCCAGTCGATATCATTAATTACTTCTATTGCTTTTGCGAGTGTTTCCTTAACTTCCTGCGTATTATTTTCTGCCTCATAGACCCCGGAAATCCCGATATATGCATCTATAAGTTCCGGATTCTCCTCAAGAGCCATGTTATAAGCCGACATCGCCTTGCCGTATTCCTTATCTTCCATAAAAGCTGCCGCATTTTTCATATGATCATCAGCCGTAAGTTCCTTAGGCTTTCCGGTAATACTTACAACTATCATGATAATTACTGCTGCAACAGCGACCGCTATGACCGCCGCCATAAGGATTATTATCTTTTTTTTATTTGTCTTTACTTCTTCTTCCACTTGCATATCCTCCACAAACATACTAAATAAATAATATGTTATTTTGAACCGGTCGTCAACGGTTCTTTTGACTTTTGGACTTATATTATTTATACTGTAATAAGAAATATGAAAAGAGGTTCAAATTATGCAGACAGCTCTTATTACCGGTACATCGGGCGGAATCGGACTTGCCACAGCCAAAGCATTGAATCTGCGTGGCATCAGCGTTGTAGGTTTGTCCAGAAGCACGTCAGGATATACATCCCCGATTTTCAGGGAAATAACCATAGATATTACTGATACATCCGCCCTGGCACTTTGTGTCCGACAATTATGCAAAGAATATGATTTTGACATATTGATCAATAATGCGGGTGCGGCTTATTATGGGCTTCACGAAAATCTGAGCGCTGCCATGATACACGAGATTGTCTCCGTAAACCTTGAGGCTCCGATGATAATATGTTCGCTTATGATCAACCGCCTTAAGAAAAACCGCGGCACAATCATCAACATATCAAGTGCCACGGCAAAGAAATCTCCCAACACCCATGGTGCAGCTTATGCTGCCAGCAAAGCAGGCCTTACATCTTTCTCCGAAAGTCTTTTTGCAGAAGTCCGCAAACACGGTATCCGCGTGGTGACACTTCATCCGGACATGACCGACACCGGCCTGTACCGTAATGCCGATTTCACGGCAGATCCGGACTACGGATGCAGTCTCAGGCCTGAAGACGTTGCAGATACGATTGTATGGGCTGTAAGCGAACCTGCGGGAATTAACGTAAATGATATCACAATATCACCGCAATATCACAGAATCAAAAGGAAATAATATGATAATTGAAGAATATTCAGGTGTTTTTTTCTGTCTTGCAGATGAAAGCAAAGATGTAATATATAATAAATTAAACAAATCCGGTTCGATAAGTCTCTACCCGGACATATTTTTCAGGCATCCGTTTGCAGAAGGCGAACTGAATGACCCCGACATATATGATACCGCCGCAGAACTGCTTCGCTGCCACGGCAGTGCACATTGTGTTTTTCTTTCATTAACCGATCACAGCGCACTTCGCGGTATCGCAGAAAGCATCACATCACTGCTTGAAAATGCCGGTTGTTGTGCATCTGCGGACAACATCAGTCCCGAAGCCGTAAATGTTCTATGTGACGATCTGGCTCTTTCGGCTACCATGAGTGCATCACTAAAACAGCTTTTCACCTATTATGCGGCATGCGGCAATGACGTTATGAAACTGATTAACGATACATACAAAGCCTTCCGTCTCCCGGCGGGCAATAAGAAAGAGGGTAAAGAAATTTATGCCGGATTATACCAACATATCATGGGCTGATTTTTTCTCACACATATATATTGAAAAAGAAGCATTGGAATACGAACTGACAGAGCAAATTCTTGCAATGTATCCGGATGCGGTACGCATCCATATTGAACACTATAAAGATATTTTCAACCGGCCGCACCAGGATTGTGAAATACAGAAAAAAGCCCCTTCACTGGTTCTTGCGGTAAAACATGGCGAACTTATTTATCCCGGCGCAAGAGTGTGCCAGAATTTTGACAATCATTATTTCTATTACACATCATCGATAATGAACTGCCCTTTTGACTGCAGATATTGCTATCTCAAAGGGATGTATCCGTCATCATGCATTGTTGTTTTTGTCAATATAGATGATATTTTTGCCGAAGCTGCAAGACTTTGTGAAAAACACCCAGTTTATTTATGTGTATCCTATGATACAGACATTCTTGCAATGGAACATCTTACCGGATTTGCATCAAAATGGTGTGCGTTCACAGCAGCCCATGACAATATAACAATTGAAATCCGCACCAAATCGGCTTTTGACTGCTCCACGCTTTCAAAATACGCAAATTCCGGCATAATCATGGCATGGACGCTTTCTCCCGATCCGGTGATAGACATGTATGAGCTGCATACCCCATCGCTTAACGCAAGACTCTCGGCAATACGCAAAGCATATGAATGTGGTTTTACGGTCAGACTGTGTTTTGATCCTATGATATATATAAAAGACTGGGAGAATATATATAAGAACTTCTATGAAGAAGTATTCCGCAATATTGACGCCGGGCAGATTTACGATGCAAGCTACGGACTTTTCAGAATATCCGCATCTTATATCAAAAATATGCGCAGGCGGCATCCTGATTCCATAAGCACATATCCTTACAGCAACATTAACGGAATCTGCTCATATGACCCAGGACTTTCAAAGCGGATGAATAATCTTGCATTCAGCTGCCTGTCGCAATATATTCCTTCAGACAAAATATATAAGCCGGAGTGGTAAACTCCGGCTTATGTTATCCGTTCCATTCTGCATATTCCATGTCAATATCAATTACTCCGATACAATTTCCCGGAAGTCCGGCGACTATCCTCTGCATCGCTTCCTTAACTTCCTGCGGACTCTTATCCGACCCGGCAGGTATGACAGCATCAAATATAACATTCGTATGAGTTTTTCCGTCAACCACCCTGAAATCATGTATGGTTATTTTATCATCATACTTATGTATCATTTGTGTTACTGCATTACGCATTGATATGACACGTTCATCATTAACTGATATGGGATCCATATGTATTACCGCCTCACAGCCGAGTGTATCATGCAATTCACGTTCACACCGGTCTATGGCGTCGTGCAGCTCTATCAGGTTCCCTTCTTCCGAAACCTCTCCGTGAAGCGAGATCATACATCTTCCCGGTCCGTAATCGTGTACAACCAGATCGTGAATTCCTATGATCTCATCATAAGACATAACTATATCCCGGATTCTGTTGACAAATTCCGGATCAGGTTTCTTACCGAGAAGCGGATCAACCGTTTCTTTTATTGATTTGATTCCTGTTATCAGGATAAAAACAGAAACTGCAAGTCCTGCATATCCATCTATATTGATTCCGAAAAATTTCGTGAGAAGAATCGATATCAATACTACTGACGTCGCAACAACATCACTTATGGAATCAAGTGCCGTCGCTTTCATTGATGCCGAGTTAATCCGTCTGCCATATATCCTGTTATATGCGAACATATAAAGCTTCACCAGTATGGCGGCAGCAGGTATTATTACAGCCAGTATGCTTTCGGACGGCATTTCGGGTGATATAATCTTTGAAACAGATGTTTTACCAAGTTCGAATCCCATCATTATAATAAGAACCGATACAAACAGACCTGATATATATTCCATTCTGCCATGCCCGAATGGATGGTCAGTATCGGGTTTCTTATCGGCCATCATAAAGCCTGCAAGCGATATCACTGATGAGCCGGCATCCGAAAGGTTATTAAATGCATCTGCCATTATTGAAATTGCTCCGCTTATGCTTCCTGCAATAAATTTCCCGATAAAAAGAAATACATTCAACACAATTCCGGTTATTCCCGTTAAGGTTCCGTATTTCTTCCTGACTGTTCCGTCAGAATAATTCTGTCTGTCTTTGATAAAAACTTTAGCAAGTAATGCTATCATATATTACTGTGTAAATTCTGTCTCCGAAGTCTGTACTCCGCCTACATTGAACTTCGGATTCGGAATTTTGATAGGTGCACCCATCACAGCACTGAGTGTTCTTACCTTTTCATTAGCTGACATAATAATTACCGAAAGATAATTATCTTTGATAAACTGGTCAAGATTATCAATAAATGTACTTACCGTAACTCCTGTTATCGTCTCTACATCAACCTGTATACACTTATCAGGATCTTCCACTACAACCCTGACCACTACTATTGCGACCACCGGGTTGGTCGGATTAAGCTTTATCGATGCTTCAGATCTCACCGAAAGCGCTATTTTCTCTCCCGGTTTTTTTGAAAAAGCATTAGAATATTTAACACTTCTTATCTCCGTCGGATTAATTACTACTTCTACATTCTTCATTATCCTGTCCTCCTTAATGTTCTCTTATCTGATATTATATAGCTTTTTGACAGCCGCGTCTACCCAAATTATGCAGTAACTTCTTCAAATTGTGATTCGTACAGCTGTGCATAGAAGCCATTCTTCGCCATAAGTTCATCATGCGTACCCTGCTCTATTATGTCTCCATCCTTCATAACAAGGATAAGGTCGGCATTCTTAATCGTTGAAAGTCTGTGTGCAATCACAAAACTTGTCCTGCCGCGCATAAGATTATCCATCGCTTTCTGGATTCTGTGCTCGGTTCTTGTATCAACCGATGACGTAGCCTCGTCAAGAATAAGTACCGGATTATCTGCAAGTATAGCCCTTGCAATTGTAAGGAGCTGTTTCTGTCCCTGTGATATATTTGTGGCATCTTCATTGATTTCCATGTTATATCCGTCAGGCATAGTCTCTATAAAATGATGTGCATGCGCCGACTTCGCAGCTGCTATGACTTCTTCATCCGTGGCATCAAGCCTGCCGTAACGTATATTTTCCATTATAGTGCCCTTGAAAAGCCATGTATCCTGGAGTACCATTCCAAACGCTTCCCTCAGACTGCTTCTGTCATAATCTTTGATACAATGTCCGTCCAGTCTTATTTCTCCGGCATTAACATCATAAAATCTCATCAGAAGCTTAACCATTGTTGTCTTACCTGCACCGGTAGGTCCCACTATCGCAATCTGCTTACCCGGAGCCACATGGGCAGTGAAATCATGAATGATTATCTTATCATCATTATATCCGAATTTAACATGATCGAAATCAACCTCACCGTTTATGTGATCAGGATGTACCGCATTTACCGCAAACCTGTCTTCCTCCTCTTCTTCAAGAAGTGCGAAAACCCTCTCTGCTGCCGCCGCCATTGACTGCATCATATTAGATACCTGAGCTATCTGCTGTATCGGCTGGGTAAAATTCTTGACATACTGTATAAACGCCTGTATATCACCTATCTTTATAACACCTTTACCGGCAAGAAATGCTCCGGATATAACAACCGCAACATAACCAAGATTGCCGACGAACTGCATAACCGGCATCATCATTCCGGAAAGGAACTGTGACTTCCATGCTGAAACATAAAGAACATTGTTGGTATCATTAAAAGTCTTTATAACGTCTTTTTCTTTATTAAAAGCCTTTACGACATTATGACCGCCGTATACTTCCTCAACCTGTCCGTTAATATGGCCTATATATTCCTGCTGAACCCTGAAATACTTCTGGGACTTTTTCATAACAAAACTTATAAGCACCATGCTTAATGGCACAATCAGTACAGCAATGAGTGTCATGACCTGGCTTATTGTAAGCATCATTACAAGAACACCGATAATCGTCGTTATTGACGTAACGAGTGTTGTCAATGACTGGTTAAGTCCGTTACCGAGTGTATCTATATCATTGGTAATAACAGACAGAACCTCTCCGTTGGTGCGGCTCTCAAAATATTTCATCGGCATACGGTTTATTTTTTCGGAGATCTCTTTACGCATCCTGTAACAGAGTTTCTGCGTGATTCCCGTCATTATAAATCCCTGGACAAGATTAAACACGGCTGATAATGCATAAATTACAAGTACAAGGAGAAGAATATGGCCGATGTTATCAAAATTGATCTGTCCTGTTCCCATAAGTTTGGACATAAAGCCTATCTGGAGTTCATTGGTGGCCTTTCCAAGTGTCTTAGGTGCTATAACATTGAACATCGTACTTCCGATTGCAAATATCGCAAATATAAGTATCGCGTATTTGGAGCTTCCGACATACTTAAAAAGTTTACGGATGGTTCCCTTGAAATCCTTGGCCTTCTCTCCGCCGCGCATGCCTCTGTGTCCCATCGGTCCACGCATAGGTCTTTTATGATTCTCCATGTTATTTCACCTCCAGACTCTTTTTTAATTCACTCTCAGATAACTGTGAACCGGCAATCTGTCTGTATATCTCACAATTCTCCATAAGCTCCTTATGAGTTCCTATTCCGGCGACTTTTCCGTCATCAAGAACTATTATCTGTTCAGCATGCATAACAGTGCTGATTCTCTGTGCCACAATCAATACTGTTTTATCTTTAACCTTAGGTGCCAGTGCTTTTCTAAGTGCCGCATCGGTTTTAAAATCAAGTGCCGAAAAACTGTCATCAAAAATATATATCATCGGGTCTCTGGCAATGGCTCTGGCAATCGAAAGTCTCTGCTTCTGTCCGCCGGAGACATTATTTCCTCCCTGCGCAACCTGGCTCTCATATTTATCAGGCTTGGCTTCTATAAATTCCGTCGCCTGCGCAATCTCTGCCGCCTCAAGCATATCCTCATCAGATTCTACCAGTTGGCCATATTTGATATTATCGGCGATTGTTCCCGAGAACAGGATTCCTTTCTGCGGAACATATCCTATATTCTCTCTCAGACTCTCAAGCGTGATATTCCTTATGTCGCGTCCGTCAAGTGTAATGCTTCCTTCCGTGACATCAAAGAACCTCGGTATCAGATTGACAAGTGTGGACTTACCGCATCCCGTACTTCCTATTATCGCAGTAGTTGTTCCCGGAGATGCTTCAAAATCAATATCATCCAGTACTTTACCTTCTGCCTCCGGATATGCGAAGCTGACATGATTAAATCTGACAACGCCTTTACTTCTTCCTGCATCCACAGCATCTGTGCTGTTATTAACCGACACCTCTGTCTTAAGGACTTCGTCAATACGATCAGCTGCAACTCCCGCTCTCGGAAGCATAATAGATATCATGGTAAGCATTAAGAATGCCATGACGATCATCATCGTATATGTAATGAACGCTGTCATCGTTCCGACTTCCATAACGCCGGCATCGATTCTGTGTGCTGATGTCCATACTATAAGAATTGACATTACATTCATGATTATCATAAGTGCCGGCATCATAAATGTCATTACACGGTTAGTATAAAGCATTACTCCGGTAAGTTCCTTATTGGCATCATCAAAACGCTTTTCCTCATGTTTTTCCCTGCTAAAAGCCCTGATTACAGGAATACCTGTAAGAATTTCCCTCGAAACAAGATTGACTTTATCTACAAGTTTCTGCATTATTTTAAACTTAGGCATCGCAAATGCCATAAGAAGGATCATAAGCACTGCTATTGCAGCTACTGCAATAGCTATAATATATCCCATTCCGGCTCCGGTTCTGATAACCATTATTATTCCACCGACAGCCATAATAGGTGCGTAAAGAACCATTCTTAACAACATGACCGTTACCATCTGAACCTGCTGCACATCATTGGTCGTCCTGGTAATCAATGATGCTGTCGAAAACTTATTGATCTCTGCATCTGAGAAATTGACCACCTTATTAAAGACTTTAGTCCTCAGATCCCTGCCGACCCCGGCACCTACCTTTGACGCAAGATATCCTACAGCAATAGCAATCGCCATCATTCCCAGGGCAAATACGATCATCCTGCTGCCCATTTTCCATAAATACTTTGAGCGCATTTCATTAAGGTCAACACCCTTTGCCATAAGCTGGTACTTTGTAAAAAGAATGGCATAATTGTTAGTCATGGATTCTCCCATGGATTCAAGTTTCTTATCTGCTGCTGCCCTGACCTCACTGTTTCCCGGTGTTTCCTCATCTGACGCGGAATCATCAGGCATGTCACCATTACGCCTCTGGCCGTACTCCTGCAAAATAAGACTGTATGCCGCAATAGGCTTTATCAACGTCTTATCCATTTCCTTCTTATCTGCGCCCTCATTAAGCACAAAACTCCCATTCTCATTCATAGTATAGTTCTCAAGCCATACCTTACGTTCGTCGTCCGTCATAAACATCGCGATTCCTATATAATCCGGTGAAGACAGACTGTCAGGAGTAGCATACTCAATGCCGGAATTGGTAATTCCGGTATCTATCAGTCTGGACGTGTAATTAGGCAGTGAAAAATCACAAACCGCCTGGAGTATAAGCAGCACAAAAATAATTACCACCGATACCCAGTATTTCTTCATGTTACTGAATATATGCCTCATATTGCATCTCTTCTCTGTGTATTCGCACAGTCCTTTCACAGTATTTATAAATGATGGTACTCTTTACCAATCATTAAATCAATAAAAAAAATATTAAACTTTTATTAAAAATCAATATTTTTTGAGTTCAGCCTCATCTGCATCGCCTGTATCCTCTATCGACTTGATGACAACATAATATCCGACACCTGAATTTACCTCAACATATACACGTTCACCAACCTTATGTCCGATAACAGCCTTACCTATCGGAGATTCATTACTGATGTATCCTTCAAGCGAACTTCCCCGTACAGTAGTAACCACTTTAAATTTCTCTGTTTCATCATCTTCCTCGAAATATAGCTCAACGGTTTTATTCAGTCCGACTTCATCGTCCGCCGACTCATCGCTGATAATCTGTGCTGTCCTGATCATTCTCTCAAGGTATCTTATACGGCTCTCATTTCGGTTCTTGGCTTTCTTGGCCGCATAATATTCAAAGTTCTCACTTAAATCTCCCTGCGCCCTCGCATCCTTAACATCCTCGATCAGTTCCTTACGCAGAACCAGTTTTCTGTGTTCAATTTCCTCCTCCATCTTGTCAATATCTTTCTGTGTTAATTTATCATACATTATTAAATCTCCTTCCCGTTACAACAAAGGAACTGTCACATCCGGCAGTTCCCTTGCAAAATATTATTCGTATATACTTCTGTACTTATTCCTGTTCACGAATTATGAATTCCTTAAGCTGATCATCAATAACTTTCGATATCTCTTTAAGTCTGACAGCATCATTAGTAACTCTTTCCATAATGTTGCATACTTCCGTAACCGAAGCGGAACATTCCTGTGAACTTGCCGCATTCTCTTCGGCAATTGCCGAGAGATTCTGTACTGTATCTGTTACGGCAGTTCTTGTGCTGTCAAGTTTCCCTGTCAAATTGGTTATCTCTTTGACACCTTCTATCGATACTTCAATATTATCTTTAACCTTATCAAATGCCGAGTTCGTATTCTTAACATTCGTACTCTGCTTATTCATGATTTCGCGGACATCCTGCATACCACTGACAGCCTGCTGTGAGTCTTCAATAAGTTTCTCCGTGATATCTTCAATCTGCTTAGCAGACTCATTGGACTGTTCTGCCAGCTTCTGTATCTGTGAAGCTACAACTGCAAATCCACGTCCCTGTTCTCCGGCCCTGGCTGCTTCAATACTTGCATTAAGTGAGAGAAGGTTGGTCTCTTCTGCAATCGACGTAATTATATTAATAGCTGCCTTGATATCTTCTACGGACTTATTGGTAGTATTGGTTCTCTCATAAATCATGTCAATCGACTTAACTGCCTTCTCGTTAATTGCAAGAAGTTCATCAAGAATCTCCGTAGCTTCATCAACAGCCTCACCAATCGCCTTGGAACTCTCACTGAGTCTTTCGACATCCGAATTAGCTTTTTCAATCATACCACCCATTGAAATTACATTAGAAGTAGCATCTGCAGTCTCTTGTGCCTGGCTTGATGCACCTTCCGCAACTTCACTTACGGCAATCTCTACCTGTCTTACGGAATTAACCGTATCATTGGCATCGGATGCAAGTTCCTCAGATGTTCCGTAGAGATTATCGCTCTGTGTCCTGATTTCTGTAATTACACCGTTAAGACCGTCCGCAAGGCTCTCAACCGCTCTTGCCATATATCCGGTCTCATCCTTACGCTTCGTGATGCGCTTAGTCTCTTCATCAACCGTAAGTTCAAGCTTGGATAATTTAAATATTGAATTAGTAACCTTAAGAATAGGCTTGGCAATAAGTCTGCCGACAGCAATTGCTGCTGCAAGTACAACGACCATTATTATGAGTGAAAATTTAATTATGTCATTTCTGATGCTGTTAGTCTCGCCAAGCACATCCGATTCATCAGCAGTTATAATGACCAATGCCTGTCCCTGTCCCACAACAGCATATGCCGCATATTTCTGTTCGCCCTTATATTCGTATGATACAAATTTATCTTCTACCTGGTCAGGATCTTCTGCAAGCTTGGCAACAACATCCTTTATAATCTGATTCTCTACAGGCTTGCCGATCTTATCTTCTGTAGGATGATACAACATCGTCCCGTCCGATCCTACTACATATGTATATGATGACTTAAGTCCGGTAACTCCCACATCTCCGATTCTGTTGTGGAGATATGTAGCCGCAAGTGCATTTTCCGAACCCATCTGCTGCATTCCGTCATTGACAAGACCTCTGGCAAGCTTGGACTCACTTACCATATAGTTCTGTACCATCTGCGATACATGTTCCGATGTAGAAGATGCTACTGACCAGATAAGGAATGCATTGGTACATATAAGTGCTACAAATACCAATAAAGCTATCTTGGCTGAAATTGAATGAATAAAGCTGACCTTAACACGATCCTTTACCTTCTCTTTAACCGTTCTGACTTTCGCCTTTACTTCTTCTGCCTTCTCATGCATCTCTTCATGATGCTGCTCAATCTTCTCATGTAATTCTTCACTGCGTGTCTTATTCTCTTGGGCTGCCATTTCTGCAGCATCCGATGTCTGCTGTCCGCTAACCTCTGTTACCTCTTCCCTGTTACTTAAATTAATGTCTTCTGACTTACCCATATATGTATCCTCCATATCTGCCTAAGTTATTTTTATAGACAAAATTATACTACATTTTTACAAATAATGCTATATGTTTTTACTATATTACCAAAAAAAGAATTTATCTTACTCCGTGTCCATATAATCCGATACTTTAAGACTATCTGCTCCGGATATTTTATCGATTCTTACCATGTTGGAGCCATTGCACACATAGAGTGCATAATATTCCGTATCTTTATCCGAACTCACGATATACTCCTCATCATAAACCGCCGCAGCCGATACGCAATTATAATTATCCGACGAAAATTTAAGTTCAACGGCCTTGGCTGTCCTGATATTGAACCTTGACATCACGATATTGCCCGATTTATTCTCACACATCAGTATCATTCCGCCGACATATGTGATATACTCTATTCTTTCATCGTTTCCTTTGAGAAGTTTTTCCGGGTTTCCGCCGTTTATTGATAATTTACAAAGTGAAGTGTCCTCACCGTCCGTTTCTGTATAATACAGATCAGAATCTTTCCCGGCGCATACCGACATTATTTCATTATCCAATGTGATCAATACATCCGCTGCCTTCTTCGCAATATCATATTTGACTATATTATATGTATCTCCCTGCACGTACGATGCCGCTATCACAGATCCAACCGCTGTAAGGGAAGTAATCCTGCATTCCGGCTCAAGCGCATACAGCTCCCTGTCACTTTTGCCGTCATACATATAAATTCTGTTAGTATCATTATATACAATTCCGTCATCAACATAATGTGCATTGGCACCTTTGCCAATTACAGTTTCCCTGCCTTCCTTGAAATTGTACTCCTTAATGACATCTGTACCTTCCGTATACAGGACTCTGCCTTTGAGATTATTGGCAACGTTCTTATTAACCTGACCCGATGCAATAAATATGATTATTATAACCACACCGACAATTCCGCACAGGATAAATGCCGGCTTAAGATGTTCTTTTCTGTTCTTCATGTTATATGTATTCCTTTCAATAACTGCGGTATATTCAGTATAATTCCCGCAGTTATCAAAAGGCAAGGATTATTTATTTTTTCCGGAAAGACAGTCCTCAATCCTCAGGAGTTCATTATACTTTGCCACCCGCTCACTTCTCGCAGGCGCACCTGTTTTTATAAGCCCGGAATTCACTGCAACGGCAAGATGCGCAATGAAAGTATCCTCCGTTTCTCCGGAACGGTGCGATATAATTGTTTTATATCCGTTGTCGCCGGCAAGTTTAACTGCTTCCAGTGTTTCGCTTACCGTTCCTATCTGGTTAAGTTTTATAAGGATTGCATTTGCACACCCTCTCCGGATTCCATCGCCAAGCCTCTCGGGATTCGTAACAAAAAAATCATCCCCGACTATTTTAATCCTGTCACCCAGCCTTAGGGTTATCTCATGCCAGCCATCCCAGTCTTCTTCATCCAACGGGTCTTCAACCGAGTACATCGGATATTTATCACAGATTGCCGTCCAGTACTCAATAAGTTCCGCACTCGTATACTCCCTGCCTGATTTCGGCATTCTGTATATCCCGGTTCTGCCGCCTTTCCACTCGCTCGCTGCGGCATCAATTGCAAATTTGAAATCATATCCCGGTCTGTATCCGGCTTTCTCAACCGCTTCAAGCAAAAGATCCAATGCAGCTTCATCATTCTCAAGATCCGGTGCAAAACCGCCTTCATCACCGACAGCAACCGATAAATTTCTTGATTTCAATATGGCAGCAAGTGAATGATACACTTCGCATCCCCATCTGAGCCCCTCACTGTAGCAATCCGCTCCCACCGGCATTATCATAAATTCCTGAATATCCATGTTGTTGGCAGCATGCGCACCGCCGTTTAAAATATTCATCATTGGCACAGGCATATCACAGGCTCTTATACCGCCCAGAAATCTGAACAAAGGTATTCCGAGCGACTTTGACGCAGCATCCGCACATGCCATGGATACGGCCAGTATCGCATTGGCTCCGAGATTACTCTTGTCTTTGGTGGCATCGGACGCAATCATCGCTTCATCAATGGCTTTAAGATTCATTATATCCATGCCTGTTATCACAGCCCGGATAACCATATTTATGTTGTCGACCGCTTTTTTGACACCCCGTCCCATATATCTGTCCGGATTCATATCGCGCAGTTCCAGAGCTTCGTATCTGCCGGTTGATGCCCCGCTCGGCACCGCAGCCCGTCCCATGTTTCCGTCACTCAGATAAATTTCCGCCTCAACAGTCGGATTCCCTCTTGAATCTATAATTTCTCTTGCAAGTACACCGGTTATCGTTATTTTTAACATATTCCCTCCATAGACAGCAAAAAAGCATAAAATGAAAATACCCCACTATTATTGCCCATAGTGAGGATTTTCATTCTATACTTTATGTACTTTACGAGAAATTTGAAATTACTTATCTGGAGGCGTGTGAACAATGTCCGCCACAGCTTGCACAATTGCCTGTGCACCCTTTACCGCTCTTTCTGTCCTTAATCATTCTGTAAATGACAAATCCGACTACCAGAACAAGCACCGCTGCTACTATAATTGTTCCTATGTATTTTTCCATAGTCAAGACCTCCTTATGAAGTTTTTCTTTACTACATGAGTTAGTATATCCTAATCATAGTTAGATGTCAATAACTTTTTTAAAAATATTTTAAAATCAGAACATCGGTGAAAACAGCCTTAATACCGGCATAAGAAGACGTTTTATAAAGGACTTTTTCCTAGCTGTTTCAAGCGTAACAACACGGCATTTGTCAAGTGTATCCCGGTAATCATCGAGCACAGCCTTTACTGCCCCTGATTTATACATCCAGATTGCATTCTCAAAATGATGCGTAAGGCTCCTGTAATCAAGATTAATCGTTCCGACAACCGCTGTCTCATCATCCGACACAAAAATTTTCGCATGTACAAATCCCGGAGTGTACTCATAAATCTTAACTCCCGCTTTAATCAGTACCTCATAGTATGACTGCGTCAGCATATAAGCGATTTTCTTGTCCGGTACACCGGGCGTGATTATTCTTACATCAATACCATTCTTGGCTGCATTGGCAAGGGCCGTGATCATGACATTATCAAGTATGAGATACGGTGTCATAATGTATACGTAGTCGTTTGCCCTGTTGATCATATTGTAGTAAACCGTTTTGCCGGCCGGCTCGTCATCAAACGGATAATCCGTATACGGTGCAAAATATCCGTCGTTATAATTAAATTCCTTTGTAGGTATATAATCATATAAATTATCTGTCTGATTAAATGAACTGTCCCATAATGTAACAAACATGGTCGTGAGGCTCCACACAGCCTCGCCCTTAATCATGATTGCGGTATCCTTCCAATGTCCGTATACAACTTTACGGTTAATATATTCATCAGCCAGATTAACACCGCCCGTGAATCCTACATTACCGTCGATAACACAGATTTTACGGTGATCCCTGTTATTGTATCTGGAATCCAGAATCGAACGGAATGTGTTAAATTCATAACACTTGATTCCCTTCGCCCTCATCTGTCTCACGAAATCGCCCGGAGCCTTAAGAATGCTGCCGAAACTGTCATACATAAACCGGACGTCAAGGCCTTTTGCAGCTTTTTCCTCCAGAATTTCAACTATGGAATCCAGCATCTCTCCACGTTCGATAATAAAATATTCCATAAAAATGAATTTTTCCGCCTTCCGCAGTTCCTCCAGCATAACCGGAAGCATATCCTCTCCCAGCGGGAAAAATTCGGCACAGGTATTGCGGTACACCGGTGCATCCACCTTGTTAAAAAGGTAATCCGTCTGCACCGATATCTGTTCATCAATCATCCGCAGTTCATCATTATAGTACTGTCTTGATCTGATTGCCTGCTTATAGTCCTTGGACATTTTCATTGCCTTTGCAACCTCTTTTTTGCCAAAATGTCTCACACCGTATATCAGATACAGCACTCCTCCAAATATTGGAAAAACAAAAATTATCACTATCCATGGTATCTTGTAAACCGGATTGATATCTGATTTTACTATGTACAACACTATTATAAATGATACAATTTCAAATATCCAGTTGATATGTTTCAGATAATCCCTGAAAAAAAGATACGGCACAAGAAGTACCGCAAGCTGGATGATAACCGCGATTGCAAAAGCAATAAACTTAATCGTCCGCGGAGAAAGAATCCTTTTACGATGAACTTTTTCCTTACTCATATAACACCTCTTAAACCATTTGTCACATATATTGCTTAACTTTATTGAGTCTTAAGTAAAACTGGCTGTAAAAATCAGCTTCCGTATCATAATTCTCAAAGTAAAATATCTTCAGCAATACGGTACAAACCGCTGAAACAGTCTGCTCTGACCCACAATTCCTGACATATTCCACAACATCTTTCACAAAATAATGCCAGTCATCCGTATACCTATCGTAGGCTGAAAAATCCGGTATGTCAAGCCAGTTTTTGACTTTGACTTTGGTTCTGGTATGTTTCGTACACTCATTTACCTGTGTAAAAAACATATGACCGCCGTTCTCAAATATGCGTCCTAACGGAAAAAGCCTGCATATTCCCGGTCTGAATCCGTGTATGGTACATCTCCCGTCAGAATCAAGGAAGCCACATCTTTCATCGGCTCCCGAAAGTTTCATATTGGGAAGAATTATTCCGTCCACCGCATTCAATTCTATTTTGTTGTTCAAAAGCTTGGCAAACCCGGTATTAAGACCTTTTTCCATTGAATATATGTCATACGGGTCAAGCACGATTGAATTGCCCATTCCCGTGCAGCAGGCATGGCAGCCTTCACAGCCGCCGCAGCCGGCTTTTACCATGTCATCCGCCCTGTACAATCTGCCATCCGATATTTCATTCATGTCAATTTGACGTATCATTTCAGTTCTCCCGGTCTTCGGCCCATATTCTTGCACATTTGACTGCGCGGTGCCATCCTTTAATTTTACTGTTTCTTACATCTTCGGCCATAGCAGGCTCAAAAGAGCGTCCGAGTTTCCAGTTGGCAAGTATTTCATCCTTGCCGCTCCAGTATCCCGTCGCAAGTCCGGCAAGATATGCCGCACCAAGCGATGTGGTCTCTATAACGTCCGGCCGGTGCACCGGCGTGTTCAAAATATCGGCCTGAAACTGCATAAGAAAATTATTGGCGCTTGCGCCTCCATCAACCTTGAGTGCCTTGAGATAAATTCCCGATTCTTCCTGCATCACGCCAAGCACATCCGCAACCTGGTAATTTATCGATTCAAGTGTTGCCCTTATGAAATGTTCCTTCGTGCATCCTCTTGTAAGCCCGACCACGGTGCCTCTTGCGTATTGATCCCAGTACGGAGCCCCCAGTCCCGTAAATGCCGGCACTATATACACGCCGTCCGAATCGCTGACCGATAATGCGTATTTCTCTGACTGTGCCGCATCGCGTATAAGTCTCATTCCGTCACGCAGCCACTGTATGGCCGCACCTGCTACAAACACACTGCCTTCAATCGCATAGCTGATGCTTCCGTCAGTTCCCGCCGCTATAGTCGTGAGCAGTCCGTTTTCTGACATAATTGCTTTGCTGCCGGTATTCATAAGCAGAAAACAGCCTGTTCCGTATGTATTTTTGGCTTCGCCCGGTTCAAAACAGCATTGTCCGAAAAGGGCAGCCTGCTGGTCACCGGCAACTCCGGAAATACATATTTTTCCGCCTAAAACCGTAGAATCCGTATATCCGTAAACGGCACTGGAAGGTAAAACCTTTGGAAGCATGGCTGACGGAATATCAAAATATTCCAAAAGCTCCTTACTCCATTCAAGCTTGTGAATATCAAAAATCATGGTTCGTGACGCATTGGTATAATCAGTTGCGTGTACCTTACCCTTTGTAAGATTCCATATAAGCCATGTATCAACTGTGCCGAAAAGTAACCTGCCGTCTTTTGCAGCTTCTCTTGCACCACGGACATTATCAAGTATCCATTTTATTTTGGTGGCACTAAAATATGCGTCAGGAATAAGCCCTGTTATGTCCGTTATTTTATCTGCCATTCCGTCTTTTCTGATAATATCAATCATAGGTGCCGTTCTTCTGCACTGCCATACGATTGCCGGATATACAGGTCTGCCTGTTTCCTTGTCCCACACAATGGTTGTCTCACGCTGGTTGGTTATTCCTATGCCTGATATATTTTCATAGGTAAGACCTGCTTTAACCATTGCTTCCATTGCCACACTAAGCTCGGAGGACCATATTTCCATTGGGTCATGCTCTATATAGCCGGGCTTTGGATATATCTGGTTAAACTCTTTCTGGGCAACGGATATGATATTCCCATATTTATCAAAAATAATGCATCTGCTGCTTGTTGTCCCTTGGTCAAGTGCCATTATATACTTAGTCAAATTCTGCGTTTTTGTCATCTTCCTCTATTCTTTCCCTTATCTGCTGCATTCTTCTGTCAAGCTGACTGATTAAATCTGCACAAAAATACAATTCTTCCGATATGTTTTCGGCATTCTTAATGTTCTTTTTGTATTTCAACTTATGTTCAAGGCTTGCCCAGAAATCCATTGCTATGGTTCTGAACTGAACCTCAACTCTCATGGGTTTTT